>Ga0207714_1001307_pt1 | contig 16035 bp, 19 predicted proteins | sample PonA232FremontCA_2_FD_187270 | JGI IMG/M metagenome (GOLD analysis project Ga0207714, IMG submission 187270) | Marine sediment microbial community from Fremont, CA, USA - Pond A23 Sediment 2 (SPAdes) | ecosystem: Environmental > Aquatic > Marine > Unclassified | place: USA: Fremont, California... | reverse complement strand
CACGGCGTCGCGCTCGCCGTCGATGGTCCAGCGCCGCTGTACTTCGCCCAGCACCGACCCCACCGCGTCCGGATCGACCAGGGACGTGCCGCCGGATTCGGCGACCTCGGCCTCGTTGAGCAGCGTCACCGCGTCCACCGCAAGCCAGCGCGGCTCAGCCATGCGTGTCCTCGCTGTCCCTCAACACCGCCCGTGTCCGGCGCGTCGCCGCCAGGGCACGTGTTCGCAGCGTCGCGAAGTCGGGGCCCTCGTGGGGCGGGCGGGGCGCATACGTCACCCGCTTCTCGCGATCGGCGGCGTGGGCCGCATCCACCGAGAACGCCGTTTCCCGATCGTGGCTCATCGCGCCGTCGTCCCGTCGTCAGCACCGAGTGATTTCATGGCACAACGATAGGCTGCCCGCCCCGGTACAGCAATGCCGGCTAACCGTTTCTTAAGCCTGAATCCGCACGGTGCGGCGCGGATCATCACGCGGGCCGGGTGCGTACTGTGACCGATCCCAATCACGGCCAGACCTCGGGCGCGGACGCGGCGGGTCGAGCGGTCAGCCGGCAGATGCGCGCGCTCCGGGCCGCCGGCGCGGGCGGTGATCCCGCACGCCCGGACGTGCCGTCCGTCCGCGGCCAGGGAATGCCGCCTCCGGTCGCGCTGGTCGCGATCGCCAGCGTCCTGGAGCGCCTGTGCGCGGCGGAGGAGACGGAGCGCACACCGGAGACGGACACACGCCACACCGACGACGGACAGGGCGGCCCCCCATGAGCGAGGATGCGCCGGACGCGGCGGTGGAGGCGAAGTTGACGGCCCTGGCCGAGCGCATCGCGGACGCGGAAGCGCGGCTGGCGGCCGAGAATGCGGTCGATCTGTCCGGGCTGGACGAACTGACCCACGAGGTCTGTACGGTGGTTGCCGAACTACCTGCCGAGCAGCGCGACGCACTGCGCCCGCGCCTCGAAGACATGCTGGCCGGCCTCGAGCGCGTTGCGGAGCTGCTCCAAGCCCGGGAAAGCAGTGGCGAGGCGGCCGATCCCGCGCGCGGCGACCACACCGAAGCGGCGCGCGCCTATGCCCGGGGCGCCGGAACGGACCGGGGTCGGACATGAATTACCTGAATTACACGTGGTTCGTCCTGGCGCTGGTGCTCGTGGTCGGGCTGATCCTGCTGGCCGGCAAGGCCGCCCAGTGGTTCGGCCTGGCCGGGGCCAGACCCACGCGTCTTGGCCGGCAACGACGCTTGACGATCAGCGACGTGCTCGCGATCGACAGCCGGACCAAGGCCGTGCTCGTGCGGCGCGATCACGTCGAGCATCTCGTGCTCGTCGGGTCCCAGGACACGCGTGTCGTGGAACGCGGGATCACCGCGGAGCGGAGCAACTTCCAACAGGCACTGGACGAGGACGCCGACGAATGAGGGGCCGCTGGCTCACCCTGGGCGTGCTTGCGGCGCTGGTCGGCCTGACGGCGCTGGCCGACCCGGCGGCGGCGCAGGAGCTGAGCCTGGACCTGGGCGAAGGCGCCGACGGCGAGACCACGCAGCGCCTCATCCAGATCATCGTGCTGGTGACGATCCTGTCGCTGGCGCCGTCGATCCTGGTCATGGTGACCTCCTTCACCCGCATCGTCGTGGTGCTGTCGTTTCTGCGCAACGCGCTGGGCATCCAGCAGACACCGCCGAACTCGGTGCTGATCAGCCTGGCGCTCTTCCTGACGGCCTTCATCATGATGCCGACGATGCAGGCCGTTTACGATCAGGCTTTGCAGCCGCTGATCAACGACCGCATGGGCACCACCCAGGCCGTGCAGGAAGCCGCGGGGCCGATCCGGTCGTTCATGCTGGACCACGTGCGTGAACAGGATCTCCAGCTCTTTCTCGACATGGCGAACGTCGACGACGTGGAGAGCGCAGAAGACACGCCCATGCGCTCACTGGTTCCCGCGTTCATGATCAGCGAGCTGCGCCGGGCGTTCGAGATCGGCTTTCTTCTCTACCTGCCCTTCCTGATCATCGACATGGTGGTCGCATCCGTTCTCATGTCGATGGGCATGCTGATGCTGCCACCCGTCATCATTTCACTGCCGTTCAAGCTGATCTTCTTTGTGCTCGTGGACGGCTGGTACCTCGTGGCCGGCAGCCTTGTGCGCTCCTACGGGATCGGCGGCTAGCGCCGCCCACGGCGACACCGGGCTGGGCATGGCTTCACCTCCAGCGTGCCCCGACAGCCGCCAAGCCTGACCCCGTTATTGGATGCACATGGACGGACGGGACGCCCGCCGGAAACCGCGGTCTCGACTCAACCGGCCAGGACGCCACCCGACCAGCGGTTATGCGGACGGCGCCTGCCGGTCACGATCTCCGCCGTGAATGCCGCGGCACCCTGCGCGTGCGCGAAGGCTGTCACGACGTTGTTTCGCCGGCGGCCTGTTCCTGCAAGCGGTCACGATAGCTGTCCAGAAAGGTGACCGCGTTGTCGACACCGTCGAGTTGTTCGCTGATCGTGTCCAGCCCGACCGGCGAACTGTCCGTCAGCAGCTCGAACGTCCGCGCGAACTGGGTGTCCGCCATGGCCCGGCCGTACCGCCCGCGCAGCCGTTCCAGCCCGGCGGTGTCGCCCGCGATGGTCAAGGCCACGGCCGCACGGGTAACCCTTTCGGCGTCTTGCGATGCCAGCGTTTCCCCGGCGGCCGGCGGTTCGGGCAGCAGCCGTCGCAGGGCCGTGGCGGCCTTGTTCCATTCGCCGTTCTCGGCCCAGATGTCCGCTTTGAGCCGCCAGCCGTCCTCGCTGTCGTCGCCGCCGAGCAGGGAAAGCGCACGCTGGCGGTCGCCGCGCTCGGCGAGGGCACGCACGCGCAAGTGGCGGCGCCGGCGCTTGACGTCGGCGGAAAACTCGTCGATGCGGCTGCGTTCGAGCGCCTCCAGCGCGGCATCGGGTTGGCCGTTGAGCAAACGCACCGACGCCAGGCGCGTGCCGGCCTGGGCCTTCCGGCCGCCGGAAAGCCGGTGGTCCACCTGATTGGCGAGCAGCCGCGCGGCGCTGTCGAGCAGCTCCACGTTCACCAAGCGGTCCACCAGCTTGGACAGCATGCGGTTGCCGCGCTGGCCCGTGGGCGTGAGTTCGCGGAACTGCTCGTACAGCGTCAGGGCGTCCAGCGGCTTCAAGCGGTCGGCTTCGCCGTCGATGAAGAGGCGCTGGAAGATGTCACGCATGCGTTGCGCCGCCAGCTCCGCGCGGGGCCGGCCGGAGAGGTGGTTGGCGACGTCCTGGAGCGAGCGCAGCGCGTCCGCGTACTGCGCGTTGTCGAGATAGAGGTCCGCGAGCCGGTGCAGCAGGATGGCCTCGAAGGTGTCGCCGCGCCAGGCGAAGCGCAGCTTTTCCAGCCGGTCGATGGCTTCCGGGACGTCGATGCGCTCGGCCGCGAGGTCGCGTTCCACCATAACGAAGCGGGCACGCCCGCGGGCGCGGGCGTTGGGCCCTTCGGCGACCTCGCGCCAGGTTGTCTCCGCCGCCTCGACCTCGCCGTTCACAAGTTGCCTGCGACCCGTGAGATACGCGATCGCGGCCTCCTGCGCAGGAGACGGGTCGAGCTCGCGCGCCGCTTCCAGCGCGGACGTCGCCGCCTCGGTCTGACCGAGCGCCAGCCGCGATTCCGCACTCCACAAACGCAGCTGCATCTGGACCGGCTCGGGATACGCCTCGATCAGCGCCTCCGCGGCGTGGAACGCTTCGGCGGCGAGCCGGTGCGCCCCCGCGGCGTTGGCGAATGCGGCGCGCCACGGCAGGGCCGAGGCCACCGAGTCCAGCGACGGGTGCGCAAGCGCGCGGCCGGCTTTCCGCCAGTTGTCGGCCAGGGCGTGCGAGGCCCCGCGCATCGCGCGCACCTGCGGATCGCGCCCGCGGTTCCCGTCGCCGTCGGCATAGTTGTCGAGCGCGCCCAGGCTTTCCACGCCGAAGCCGTGGCCGAAATAAAACCGCGCCAGCCCGAGGCGCGCCAAGTGATCCTCGTCGGGCGGCGCGTTGGCGAGCCTGGACTCCAGCGTCTGCCGCGCGTCGGTGAAGGGGCGATCCGGTTGCCGCCATTCCCGCGGGCGCAGCAGCCGCGGCCCGTCGAGGCTCGGCAGCCGCGAGGCATTCCCGCCATTCTGCGTCGTGTCGCTCAGGCGAAGGTCGCCGTCCGCCCCCGACCGCCCGATCACGACGGCGTTCTCGGTCGTCGCCACCTCGATGTCGTCGGCGTTCGGAACGACGGCGACGCCCACGGCGGTCCGCAGGATGGTAGCCGTGGGGAATGCGCGCGTGACGGCCATTCCCTGGCCCGGCCCGGCGACCGGAACGAGATGCATCTCGCCGCCGGTGCCGGGATCGTCGAGCGTGATGACCTTACCCGGATCGCTGGCCGGGATGCGGAGCTGGCCATCGCTGTGCTCGACATCCAGGGGCTGACTCGGGCCGACGGGCTCCGGCGCCAGGCGCAGGCGCCACGCTTGCTCCGGTCGGCGCGCATGCGCGCGCAGCGGCGGGCGCAGGGCCATGCGAAGGACGGCCGCCTCGCCGTCGTTGCGGACGAACGCGGCCGACTCGACCGCCGTGGCGTCGCGAACCAGCCGTTCGGGGAACGCGGGCGGGGCCCGCCCGGGCACGACGAACCACACCGCGCCGTTGCGCCGGTACAGCGCGGCGGGGCGCGTGGCCCAGTCCGCACGCACGCGGGCGGTCGCGACGCGTGGCGGAATCTCGCCGGGTTTCGGGATCAGGCCGCGGGCAATCTGGTCCGGGGAAAACCGCTCGAATTGCCGCTTCTTCTCCTCCCCCTGCTTGACGTTGCGCGCGAAGCGGCGTGGCGGCTCGGGCTTGCTGTCCGGCCGCGGTGGCGCGGCATCCGCCACCCGGCCGGCCGCATCCCTGTCGTCCGCATCCGGTTCATCAAGCGGCAGCGTGTCGTCCGTGTCCTCTTTTGCCTCGGGCGCGAACACTTCGACCACCACGTCGCTGGTATCGCTGCGGTGTTCCAGGTGGACACCGGGCTCAGTCTTCAGACGAACCGACGATCCGGTCTCCGTTTCGCCAGTGTCCACGGACTCGACGTAGCGGGGCTCCGCGTCCTCGAAGGCACTGGTGTCGAAGGGGGCGGTTCGGGTAAATTGGACCGTGGCTCGGCCCTCGTCGGGGCGTGCGCCAACGGCGTAGGGAACGGACTCCGGCCAGTCGAAGATCAGGCGGTCGGACTCCTCACCCCGCTCCACGCGAAGCTCGACGGTGTCCGATCCCGCCGGCGGCGCGCCCGGCTGGCGCAGTGTTATGATCACACGCTTGCCGTCACGGCGCCCGTCCATCGCGTAATCCCCTTTCAAGGGAAAGCTGATGCGATGGCCGCGCGGCCCCGGTGCCGCCGCGCCGAGGTACGGTTCGAGACCCGGAAAGACCGCGTCCGTTTGAAAGCTGCCCTGCCGGCCGAACACGAGCGTGAGTTGGCGGTTTTCCGTATACGCCCGGAAGGAAACCGGCTCCTTCCATTCGAAGACCAGCCGCCCGAAGGCGCCTTCGTTCGTGCCCTTGACCGTAACGAGTTCGGCCGCTGTCGCGATGGGTGCCCGCACGCCGAGGGCGCCGATCAGCAGCAGCCCCATCAGCACGATTCGCCGCGTGGCGTGCGCCGCACTCATGCGCCCTCCCGCGCCGCGCGGGCGATGATCACGTCGACGCGCCGGCCGAGTTCCCGCCGGCGGTCTTGCGGCACGTCGTCGGGTAAGCTGTCGAACTGGGCGTCGCCGTACCCGTAGGTGACGACGCCGCCGCCATAACCGGCGTCCTGAAGCGCGGCGGCAACGGACCGCGCGCGCAGGAGGGAAAGTTCCCAGTTCGAGGGGTAGCGCTGAACCGGCTGCCGTGGATCGGCATAGCCAGCCACCTGCACGCGGTTGCTGATGTTGCGGAGGAACCCGCCGAGCGCGAACACGGCGTCTTCGGCATCATCGGTCAGCGCGTATTCGCCGCTCTCGAACAGCAGCCGGCCCGGCATGGAGATGAACAGCCGGTTGCCCTTGCGCTGGACCAGACTGCGATCGAGAAGCTCGTTGGCGTCGAGCTGCGTGCGCACGACCTCACTGATATAATCCAGGTCCGCGCCCGGGGCCACGTCCTTGCCCGGCATGTCGAGTTTCAGCGTCGGCGCTGCCTTTTTGTCCTCCATCACCGAGGAGAGGCTTTCCTGAAGGCTATCCGTGAGGTTCTGAAATTTGGCGTTCTCGACGGACTGCATCGCGTAGAGCATGACGAAGAAGGTCAGTAGAAGCGCGATGAGGTCCGTGAAGGTGATGAGCCACGAATCGCTCACGCTATCCGGCGGACGCCTCCGCGGCGCCCGATCATCCGATTCCGCTTCGGGGTCCTCGGCCGATATCAGGGTCACGACGCCCCCAGATCGAGCTCGCCCGGATCCACGGGTTTGCGGTGCATGTGCACCTCGAAGGCGATGCGGCCGCCGTCGCCGGACGCCGGCATGACGCCGGTGGAAACCGACTCCGGCGCCAAGCCGAGACTGTCGAGGCGGCGCGCGACGAATCCGCTACGCAGGACCTCCACGGCGTCTTCATCCGTTCTTTGGCCGCGAGCGAGGTCGTGCAGAAAGCGCAGTTCGTAAAACCGGTCCACGCCTTTCTCGCTCTTCAGCAACTCCACCAGCCGGTTTAACAGTCGGCCGCGGCCGGGAGCGAACTCGGCCCGTCCTTGCGAAAACAAGGAATTGGCCGGCGCTTCCAGGCGCAGAACTGTTCCGCGCGCCGACTGCTGAACGTCCACGGCCGGCAAGGACTGCTTGAAAAGGTTTTCGATCTGCTCGGAAAGCGACGCACCGCCGTCCTGAGCACCGGAGCCCGATTGTGGACGCTTGAGACTTTTCAGGGCCGCGACTTCACCCCGGAACGTGGAGACGACGCTTTCCACGACTGCTTCCCGCCGCCCCTCCTCGTAGTTGGCCATCGTCGTCATCATGATGAAGAAAGCCAACAGCAGAAGGTAGAGGCTCAGCATCAGGATCAAGCTGCCACCGGAACTCTCCCGCTGACGCCGAAGCTTGCCGAGCGTGGCCATGCCGGTTCAGTCAAATCCCGCGAGAAGCCTGTCGATGTCTTCCTGACTGACCGACTCGTCGTCGTCGGATGGCCCGTTGAGCAAATCGGCCTCGCTGCTCGCGCCCGCCTCGGACGGTTTGTCCGACTCGCCCTCCTGACGGCTCTCGCGACGCTGGCGTGCGGCTTCCTCGCCGAACGCTTCCAGCATCTGATCCACCTTGTTTTCGATCTCCTGAAGCGCCTTGACCACCTTCGTGATGCGCTGACCCGTGATATCCTGAAAGTTGCAGGCTTCGTACACCTGTGTGACGGCGCCGGTGACCTTATCGCCCGTCTGCTCTTCCAGGTTCTCGGCCACTTCCTCAAGCGTTTCCATCGACTCCAGGATGGTGTTGGTGGCCTGTTCCGTCGCGCCGACAATCGCTTCCAGCTCGTCCGTGGCCTTCGGCAGGTGCTGGTCGCGGATTTCGTCTGGCCGCAGCTCGGTCAGTTCCTGCTTCGCTTCGTCGATATAACGCGACAGCGCTTCGACCTCGGCGTACAGCTTGAGATTCACCGCGGACAAATCGCCTTCCACGGTGGACATGACGCTTTCCACGGTGGCCGAGATCTCCTGGGGATCCACACCACTTTCGTCCTGCGCGAGTGCCTTGAGCCGCGATTCCAGCTCACTGCGCACCGCCTCATTCGGATCCTTGTTTCGGCCCGAGTCCGCGTCCCGCCGCTCGCGCATCACATTTCTCCATCCTGCAACGCCTGACCGGAGATCGGCGGATCTAGAATTCGCCGATGACCGTGGTGAGCTTGTTCTTGAGGGTCTGGGCGTTGAAGGGCTTGGTGATGTAATTTGTCACGCCCGCTTCCCTGGCGGCGAGCACGTTCTCGCTCTTGCTTTCGGCCGTGACCATGATGAACGGAACATCGTTCAACTTGCTGTCGGCGCGAACTTCTTTAAGCAACTGAAGCCCACTCATGGGCTCCATGTTCCAGTCGGAAATAACCAACCCGTACTTCTTGTCGCGAAGCTTTTGCAGCGCGACGCTCCCGTCGGAAGCCTCGTCGATGTTGTTGAAGCCAAGCTGCTTGAGCAGGTTGCGGATGATCCGCAACATCGTCTTGTAGTCGTCCACAACGAGGATGGACATATTGAAATCGACTTGCGACATATCGCCTGAACCCCCTTTGGCACGCCCCGGCGTTTTGACGCCGTGTGGATCGAACTCTAGCCTGATAGGTTTAAGACCGCGTAAACATCCCGCAGGCGGTTATTCCTCCTGCGGCTTTGGCAACTCGCGGCGATCGGCCATCTTGCGCGTCAAGGCCTGCGCCTTTTCGGGCGCCATTTCAGCCAGGATGGGTGCAGTGTTGCGTTCACTCATCCGGTCAACGACCTTGAGCAGCACGTCCATGCCGAGATCCTCGAAGATGCGCGCAGCGTCTTCCGCATCCATGGACTCGTAAATCCGAACCAGCCGCTTGACCTGTTTCGTCTCCTGCTCGTCGTATTGAATGAGCAGGTCGTTGATCTTGCTCTTGAGTCCCTTCAGCTCCTGCACCTTGTCTTCGAGGCGCTTTTGCACGGCCTTGAGCTCGGCCGCGCGCTGCTTGATCTCGGCTTCGCGCTGGTCGAGCTCCTTGCGGCGCTCGGACAAGCGTTGAAGAAGCTCAATGCGCTCATCGCTCATGTCCAAGGGGCTGGTGGGAACCGATGCCGTTTGCGGACTGTCGGCGCTCCCGCCGTCGCTCCCGCCGTCCGCCTGGGCCAGCTGGATCCGATCGCGGTCGGGACGCGGCGGCGCGACATCCTTCGCCGCGGCGAGTTGGACGTCGGCAAACGGATCGCCGGGCCCAACGCTCACGGACTCCGCCGGCGTGTCGTCGGCTTCGGCAATCTGCGCCGCGCCGGTCCATATCTCGCCGATGCGCAGCCCAAGGGTAAGGGCCGCGACGCCGATCATGGCGGGCAGGATGCGTATCCGCATGGCCCGACCTCCCTCTTATCGCACGCCTTTGAGGGCGCGGAGCAGCTTGGCGTTCGTGGGCTGGTCTTCTTCGGTGGTCACGCTCTCCGCGGTCTCGCTCGACGAACCCGATGCCCCGGTCGTCTGCTGCGTCTCGCTTGAAGCAGCTTCGGAAGCCCCCGTGCCGCGCTTCTGAGCGCCCGCAGGTCGGGACGACCGCTCCTGTGGGCCGCCTTCCGCCGATTCCTTTGCGGATGCCGTGCCGGCCGCACTCTTGCGTGCCCGCCGCGGCGTTCCCGACCCACCGGGGGTGGTCATCTCACGGCCGGCGCTGATCTGCTGCTCCAGCCGCTCGGCGAGCCCCCCCGCGCGATCCACCAGGAATCCAAGGTCGTCGGAAAGCTTGCGCGCCTGCTCCACGCGTTTTTCCAGATCCTGGCGGCTTTCGCTGGCCGCCGACTTCAGATCCGCGAGGCCCTTCTCGGCGTTCTCCGTGCTTTCCACCAGGCGCGAGGCCAGGTTTTCCATTTCGTCCTTGGTCGCGCGCAGCGTGCTCAGCTTCTTGTTGAGCACCGATGCATACGCGATCACGGCGAACAACAGCACGGCCAACACGATGTCCAGCGCCAGCGAAAGCTCGCTCACGTTACGTCTCCTTCCCGGGCCGCCTTGTTCTGCACCTGAACCGCGATGTGGCCGTTCTTGCGTCCCATCGGCCCGGCGAACATCTTCACGTCACCGCACCGCAGACTGACCTTCGACTGTGGCGTGACGTTGAGCGGAAGGAAGGTCCCTTCCTCCCAGTTGAGCACGTCGCCGAGCGTGGCCCAGCTCTCGTCCAGAACCGCTTGCAGGCTGATTTCCGTCTGCCACAACTCGGCCGTCAGGTGGCTCTCCCAGATTGAGTCGCGCCCGAACTTCTCGCCCATGAACATCTGGAGCAGCATCTCGCGGATCGGCTCCAGGGTCGCATAGGGGAAGAGCACCTCCATGCGCCCGCCGCGATCTTCCATGTCGACGCGCAAGCGGGCCACGACCGACGCGTTGGCGTGCCGCGCGATCGTGGCGAACCGCGGGTTCGTCTCCAAGCGATCAAAGCTGAAGGTCACCGGCGAGAGCGGATCGAACGCGGCGGAGAGGTCGCCGAGGACGACATGCACCATGCGCGAGATGAGCGTGCGCTCGATCGTGGTGTAGGGGCGTCCTTCGATGCGCATGGCGGCGGTGCCGCGGCGCCCGCCCAGCAGCACGTCGACGATGGAATAGATCAACGTCGAATCGATCGTGACCAGGCCGTAATTGTCCCACTCTTCCGCCTTGAACACCGTGAGCATTGCGGGGAGCGGGATGGAATTGAGATAATCGCCGAAACGGGTGGAGGTGATGCTGTCCAGGCTCACCTCGACGTTGTCCGAGGTGAAATTGCGCAACGACGTCGACATCATGCGCACGAGGCGGTCGAAGACCACCTCCAGCATGGGCAGGCGTTCATAGGAAACCAATGCCGAATTGATAACGGCCTGGATGCCCGACTGCTCGCTGCCGTCTTCGTCGCCGCTGTCCAGCCCCAGCAGGCTGTCGATCTCGTCCTGGTCTAGAACGCGAGTGGAGCTGCCGCCTTCCTCGCCGTCACCGCCCTCGTCGCCGTCCTCGTCCTCCTCGAGCATCTGCTCCCATTCGGCCATGAGGGCGTCCTGGTCGACGTCCTCCTGCTCGCCCTGCTGGGTGTCCTCTTCGTTTTCCTGCGACATGACGCCGCTCCGCTGCGTTGGCCCGGCCGGCTACTGGACCAGCATTTCCTCGAAAAGCACGTTGCGCACCTTGACGCCGTCCGCGGACGCGCGCACACGCCGAAGCAGCTCTTCGCGCAGGCGCTGCATGCCAGCCGAGCCCTGGAGATCCTCGGTCCGCAACTGCCGCAAGTAGACCTGGATGCTGTCCTGCAAGCGCGGGGTGATCTGTTTCACGCGCTTTTTCCCTTGGCCGCTCGCCAGCTCCAACGTCACCGTCAGCTTCAGGAAGGTCTGCTGCTGGCCGTCGGTGTTCAGGTTCACCAGCATGGTCGGCATGTCGTAGAATATACTCGTGCTGGTTTTAGCGTTGGACTCGCTTGCCTGGCTGTCCGAACCACCGCCCATCAGGGTGCTCGGCAGCCCGGTCAGGAAAATCCCGGCAACGATACCAAGCACGAGCAACAGCGGCACGATGAAGAAGAGAACGATCTTCTTCCCCGACATGCCGCTTTGTCGCGGTGTTGCCTCAAGCTCGATATCCTCGTCGGTATCGTCGAGCGCGTCGTCGCTCATCCGGCGGTCCTCTTTTGCCCCTTCGCGGCCAAGCCTGTGGCCGGATTCCCGGGCGCAGCGCGTGTGCGAGCCCGCGCACACGCCGTGTGTGGATAAAGCCGTGTCTGTCGGGACACTAGCCATGCACGGTTAACAGCCCGTTGAGGCGGCACCCCGGCAATACTCCCGGCAAGCCTTTCCCAAGAAGATCCGTCGGCCCCGTGCTCAGACCGGGGTCGCCGGGCGGTCGAGCCGCCACCCCGGGCCGTGCGCACCCGCGTGGGCAGCCGGCTGCAGTTGGCATGGCTCCTGCATGATACCCAACCAGCACCTCGCGGTGCCGTGCCCGGCACCAGCCGGGCGGCACGGCCGCAACCACGAAGGGGGGGCACCGACGATGGAAACCGCATCCTTCATCGCCATTTCAAAGCGCGCCGCGCTGGAACGGCAAATGACCGTGGTGTCCAACAATCTCGCCAACATGAACACGACCGCCTATCGCGGCGAGCGCATGATCTTCCAGGAGTACCTGCAGGAGACGCAGGACGGTCAAGGCGGCCACCTGAGCTTCGTGCAGGACACCACGACGTTCCGCCGCGACCAGCCGGGCGAGATGAAGCAGACCGGCAACCCGCTGGATGTGGCCATCAACGGCGAGGGCTTCTTCTCCGTGCAGACGGAGGACGGGCCGCGCTATACGCGCGCCGGCAACTTCCATCTCAGCCCCGACGGCGAGATCGTTACCAACGATGCCCAGCCGGTGCAGGACACCAACGGCGAGCCAATCGCCATTCCGGAGGACGCCCAGTCCATCGATATCCAGTCCGATGGCACCGTCCGCGCCGACGGCGAGGCCCTCGGCCAGCTGGACGTGGTGACCTTCGACGAGCCCAACGCGCTCACCCGTCACGCCGCCGGCCTCTACGAGGCGGGCGACAACCAGCAGCCGCAGGCGGCCGGCGAGAACACGGCCGTCGAGCAGGGGGTTCTGGAAGGCTCCAACGTGGAAGCCATCAAAGAGATGACCCGAATGATGGACGTCATGAACGCGCAGCAGAGTTCCGCTCAACTCGCCCAGCAGGATCACGAGATGGCGCTGCGGGCGATCCGCACGCTCGTGCAGGGCCAGGGCTGACCCAGCAACCGTTTGCCGACGACGTCCCGTCCAGGACGAGAAAGGACACAGCCATGCGTTCGCTCAACATCGCCGCCACGGGCATGCTGGCGCAGCAGCGCAACATCGAGGTCATCTCGAACAACATCTCGAACTCGAACACCACGGGCTTCAAGGCCCAGCGCGCCGAGTTCGAGAGCCTGCTGTACCAGGACATCCGTCGTCCGGGGGCGGAATCCTCGGTCAACGGCGACGTGGTTCCCTCCGGTATTCAGCTCGGCGCCGGCGTGCGCACCGCTGGCGTGTCGCGCATGCTGGAACAGGGGGGCTTGGAAGTCACCAACGCGCCCTTCGACCTCGCCATCAACGGCGACGGCTTCTTCCAGATCGAGATGCCCGACGGCGAGACAGCCTACACCCGCGCCGGCTCCTTCCAGCTCAACCAGGAAGGGGAGATCGTCACCAACGACGGCTTCACCGTGCAGCCCGGCATCGTCGTGCCCCAGGACGCCACCGACGTGACCATCAACCAGGATGGCCAGGTGTTCGTGAAGCAGGACGGCCAGGTGGCCCCGCAGGAGGTGGGACAGCTGGAGCTGGCGCGTTTCCAGAACCCCAACGGCCTGGAAGCCGTGGGCGACAACCTCTTCCTGGAGACGCAGGCCTCCGGCGCCCCCAACGTGGCCGCCCCCAACACCGAGGGCTTCGGCGCCATCCGCCAGGGCGCCCTGGAAAATTCCAACGTCGAGGTGGTCAACGAGATCACCAACATGATCGAGGCCCAGCGCGCCTACGAAATGAACAGCCGCGTCATCCAGACCTCCGACCGCATGATGCAGACCCTCAACCAGATGCGCTGATTCGATCGGCACGGGAGGCAGCCATGCGCGCGCGCACATTCGTCGTCGTTGCTCTCGCCTGGGGTTTGGCCGCCGCGTCCGCGGCCGCCGCGGAGCGGGTCATGGTCAATCGCGACGTGGAGGTCGAGGGCGACACAATCCGCCTGGGCGACATTTTCGCCGGTGTGGGCGACAGGGCCAGCGCGCCGGTTTCCCAGGCACCGGCCGCGGGCAAGCGCATCCGGCTGAACGCGCGCTGGCTGCGGCAGGTTTCGCGCTCCTACAACCTTGGCTGGACGCCGCCGTCTCCCAACCTCCAGGTCACCGTCACACGCGCGACACAGACAGTCGGCGCGACGCATATCCGCGACGCCGTCGCCGCGGCGCTCGACCGCAAGGGCATCGAGGGCGCCTACGACCTCGACCTCAACAACGACGGCGTCGGGATCGAACTCGGCGCCGGCAGCCCGGCCACGGTCGCCGTGTCCAAGCTTTCCTACCGCCGTGAGCGCGGCCGCTTTACCGCCACCGTGCGCGCGCCGGCCACCGGCGAGACCCAGGCGAGCGCCACCGTGAGCGGCACGGTCGTGCGCCAGCGCACCGTTCCCGTGCCGGCCGAGCGCATTTCGCGCGGCGACCGGATCCGGGCACGCGACCTGCGCATGGTGGAGCGCCGGCGGGACCGCCTGCCCCGCAACGCCGTCGTGTCCAAGGACCGACTGACCGGGCTCGAAGCGGGCCGCAGCCTCTCTCGGGACCGCGTGGTGCGCCGCAACGACGTGCGCAAGCCGGTGCTCGTCAACAAGAACAGCGCGGTCACCATCAAGCTCAAGACCGACAGCATGCGCCTGACCGCCACCGGCCGCGCGCTCGAGGACGGCGCGCGCGGCGAGATGGTGCGCGTGGTCAACACCACCTCGAAGACCACCGTAACGGGCCGCGTCACCGGGGCGGAAACCGTCTCGGTGCGACCCTGACACGACCCCGGAATCGGGAGGACCGCGATGTACAGCGGGACGCTTCGCCGGATCACCGTCAACGCCGTGCTCCTGGCGCTCGCCGGCGCCGCCGCGGCGGGCTGCAGCGTGGACGACAAACTCAAGCGGGTGGGCAAGAAGCCGCAGCAGTCGGCCGTGGACAATCCGGCCAAGCTGCACGGCGGGATCGCGCCCGACATGCCCCAGCCGACCCCGCGCCAGCGCACCGAGAAGCGCAACGTGAACTCGCTGTGGACGCAGGGCTCGCGCAGGTTCTTCAAGGATCAGCGCGCCAGCAATGTCGGCGACATTCTGACGGTCATGGTCGACATAACCGATGAGGCCGAACTGGAGAACGAAACCACGCGCGAGCGCACGAACTCGGAATCCTTCGGGCTGGGCAGTTTCTTCGGCCTGAGCACGGAACTGGTGGAGTTCCTGCCGGGCTCGCCCAATCCGGGCAACCTCGTGGAAGCGAACAGCGCAAGCAACCACGAGGCGGAAGGCGACATCGAGCGCGAGGAACAAATTTCCATGAGCGTGGCGGCGATCGTCACGGACGTGATGCCCAACGGCAACATGGTGATCGCCGGGCGGCAGGAGGTTCGCGTCAACGCGGAGAACCGCATCCTCCAGGTCACCGGCCTGGTCCGCCCAGAGGACATCAGCTCGACGAACGAGATCGCCCACGAGGAGATCGCCGAGGCCCGGATCCGGTACGGCGGCGAGGGCCAGATCAGCTCCGTCCAGGAGCGCCGCTACGGCCAGCAGGTTTACGACGCCATCGCACCCTTCTGATCCGGGCCGCGGCGCGCCATCCGGCGCACATGAAACGGGCCGGACGCCAAGCGGCGTCCGGCCCACTTGCGGTTCGGCCGTGCTTGTCCGTGCTCAGTCGTCGTCGCGCTGCGTCCGCTCCAAGCGCTCGTGGCGCTCCTGGGCCTCCAGGGACAAGGTGGCGATCGGCCGGGCTTCCAGCCGGCGAACATTGATCGGCTCGCCCGTCTCCTCGCAGTAGCCGTAGGTCCCTTCCTCGATCCGCTCCAGCGCCTCGTCGATCTTGGAAATCAGCTTGCGCTCGCGATCGCGCGTGCGCAGCTCCAGCGCCCGGTCGGTCTCCAGCGTGGCCCGGTCCGTCAGATCGGGCTCCGCGAGCCCGCCATCCTGAAGGTTCTCCAGGGTTTCTTCCGACTCGCGCAGCAGTTCTTCTTTCCAGGTCTGCAGTTTCTGCCGGAAATACTCCTGCATGGTTTCGTTCATGAAGGGCTCGTCTTCGGACGGCCGGTAGTCCGGCGGAAGTGTTACTGCCATCGGCGGGCCTCACCTCACCCACGTTCCCGTTCAATGCGCGCCGGAGTATATGCATTCGCAGCCAGACCACAAGCCCGCAGTTGCGATGGAGAAGTATACGTTCTCGCCCACGCTGCGGCGACGCGATACACGTCTCTCCGCCGCACCGCGCGGTGCGGCCCCGCCGACACACCACGCGTCAAAGGCGGCCCAGCTTGGCGAGTTCCACACTGGCGCGCAGCTCGATCTCGTCGAGAACCGCATTCAGCTGCGGATCCTCGGTTTCCGCACGAGCCTGTGCGGCTTCGCCGGCCAGATGTTCGACGGTTTCCGCCGTCATCCGGCCTTCCAGCAGGTCGAACCGCACGGCGTCCAGGTACTGCAACAGGCGGTCGCCGTGCTGCTTGGCCTGCTCGCGCGCATCCTCGTCACCCACATCCTGAAGCGCCAGCAAGGCATCCAGGCCGGCCACCGGGGCGCCGCTGTTCACCTCGCCGCCTTCGCCG
>Ga0207714_1001306_pt1 | contig 16036 bp, 16 predicted proteins | sample PonA232FremontCA_2_FD_187270 | JGI IMG/M metagenome (GOLD analysis project Ga0207714, IMG submission 187270) | Marine sediment microbial community from Fremont, CA, USA - Pond A23 Sediment 2 (SPAdes) | ecosystem: Environmental > Aquatic > Marine > Unclassified | place: USA: Fremont, California... | reverse complement strand
GAGAGAATATAGATCAAAAGATATGGGGACTATGTCGGAATTATGGAAGTTCGCAAAGATTGATAGAGTCCAAAACGTTATTCAGCCCTACGCTGAAGCGATATAATGACTTCAAAATCCAATTTACCGCAATCGGTAAGGGATAGGCTTCTGAATCTGGCGAAAGACAGAGGGGAGGATTATAACCATATACTCATTAGATACGGTCTGGAGAGGATTCTGTACAGGTTAAGTAAGTCAAAACACAGAGATAACTTCGTGCTAAAAGGGGCGACTCTATTCGTATATTGGTACGGTAAAACTCATCGTCCGACGTTAGATGTGGATCTACATAGTAATGAGAAATTAAAGATAGGCGACATGCAAGGAATAACTAAACAGGTCTGTCGGGTGGACGTTCAAGATGATGGTTTAAGGTTTGATCTTGATACACTCCAGGGTGAGGAAATTAGAGAAGGAAAAGCCTATCGGGGTGTCAGGGTAAAGTTGAAGGCAAAACTAGGTAAAGCTAATGTACCAATACAGCTGGATGTAGGGTTTGGAGATTCCTTAGCTCCGGGAACAGAAATAATTGATTTTCCCACTCTATTGGACTTCCCAAATCCAAAGCTGAAAGCATATGGCAATTGCGTAATAATCTTGGACCACCACCAGCGCTTGTATAATAACTCCAATGTAGGTAATAAATTCTAGAGGTTTGCAGAAGAGGGCTGCCCCTGCGCTGAGGCCTAGCCCTCTTGGTCTAAGATGTAGGCTCAACTTTATAAATAAACGTTCCATACTCACCTGATACTCTCCTCTGAACATGCCCTTCGGAGGTATCGTAGTAAAAAGATGTTTCTGCAAATAATTCTTCCTGTCCACCGGGATTAAAGCTGTCATCATCTTTCATCTTAATTACTACTCTACAACCTGAGGAGTTGTTTAAATGAAATTCTTTAGAGATGCTTAGGTCATGCCACTGGTTTAATTCTGGGTCCTTCATAGTTGAAGTTTCAAAACTCTGACCACACGCTTGCATGATGAAATACATGTCGGAAGTACCCGTGCAAGTAATTTTAAGCGGTGAAGCACAATCCATATTTTCGTTAGTTCTCAATCTGGTTATGGTTATACGTATGAATTCCTGAGATGGTTGAGTTGTTGTTTTTGAAACTGCGGATATGGCTTCATCAACAGATTTTCCTCTGCGCTCTGAGTTATAATAGTTGTTTAGCTTATTAACGATTTTTGGAATCTCATTTATAGGTTTGGTTTTTTGCTCTGTAGCCACGTAAAAACCAAGGACGAAAGCCTTTCTCTCGGAAAAGCCCATTTCCCTCCAAGTGTAACCATTAACCGAACTTACAGAATCATCTCTCTCGTAATTGACAGATGCGGAAACAATCATACTTCCCGTTGCAACTAACGATAAAACGATGAGCGAACAAACAATTGCTCTTCTTTTACTACACATAATGAAACCTCCTTTTTACACTATTATAAATAATTCGACAGATTTGACAAAAGTATAGGATTCAGAGCAACCAAGCTTGTGATATTCCTTTGCTTGCCATTATATACCACAATTCAAGGTGTTATCATACACAAGAAGGAGTTTGCCGACAATGCAGTGAAAAGCCGAGTTTACTAAGTAGAACCCAAACATGATACTGAATTATATATGGAATACTCCGAGTTAGAAAATTGAGAGTTGGGATTAGTTTCAAAAGATCACGTGCCACGACCAGCCCAGCCACAACAGAACTGCGAGGGGTTTGGTTATATCGGTAACTTCAAACCGAGGTTCATGCTGGCCGGAGTAAGCAACGAATGTAGATACGTTCCATACAGTTTCCGAACCGGATTCTTCCCCCTCGTTTTCCGGTACCGTGACCTTGAATTCGTGCTCCTTTAGGGTCGACATCACGGTTTGTTTGACCTCATCCGAAAACATGTCTTTGCAGTTCAGCTTGAACTCGGTCGAACCGAACCCGGAACGCCTATCACTTTCCTGCCCGTCATCGATTGCCTGCACGCCGACAAATACCTCTTCTTTGTCCGAGTATTCACTGCTATATAGCGTGTAGAATTCGCCTTCGACCAGCTTGTCTGCCGAACTAATATGGGTCTCCTCGTCGGGGTCCTTGGCTTGTCGCTCTGTGGTGGCTACTTTTACACGGTGATACGTTTTATCGCCTCCTGACCCCGTTAAAATTAGTAATGACCAATCCTCTTCGGGGTTTGCGTTCTTTACTCTCTCGACCATAAGTGAGACTTCCAGCGAGCAGCTTCGTTGGCCGTCTTCAGCAAGAACCGTTACAGAGATGGCCAGCAAGGCAAAAACCAATACCGAACCGATCGATTGTTTTAATATTCTTTCTCCTATGTTCATCCCGTAAGCCCCAAGTGGTTTCTTTATCTGGCTCATCAGTCGTTCTTCCAGCTCTCTGCCAGCTTACGGGTTAACTCAAGATACTTCTCTCCGTACTCCTCGCTCGGTTCTATTTCCGTACCTTCATGCCACTCGTTGAAGCTTGTAATGAGAATCCAGTCCGTTTGGGAGTCCCTCGCCACCTCCCAGAACTGGCGGTAGAGGTCACCACCGTTGCGTTCCTTCACCATACCCGGATCCCTGATGACCGTATCGTCGTAACCGGGAACCACAGTGGCCGCAAAGAGCTTACCTTTAGTGCTAGCTTTGAAAGACGCTGAGTCGTATTCATCCGTTAGTTTGTCCAGTGGAGTGCTTGCGGGATTGTAGGTATGAATTCCGTCAAATGTAGTCAGTATATCTGAGGATAATCCATCGCCAACATAGAACCCTGAGTAACCCCTCCCCTCCAACTGCGAGAATACCTCCTGCCAGACTGATGGATCGTACTGGTGTGTGACTCTGCCGTAACAGAATATGACTGGCCTGTCCCCCATCCGGAGAAACGATTCACTTCCGGTGTAGTTATCAAATACGTAAGTTAGTTGCCTGACCACGTCTCTCTTGGAGGAGGCCTCTTCGAAGTAGATGCTGAACTGGAAGTCCATCTCCTCGCTTATCTCCATAAATTTATTGAGAGCTTGGTCCGAGAAGCTGTAAGGTCCCCACCAAGATACAATAAAACCATCGATCCCGTTTTGCTTTGCCTGCCTAATATGCCTTCTTATAGTCTTCTCGGACTTCGAATCGTAGTATCCGGCCTTCGGTACGTTAGTGGAGGCGAAACTGTTTTCCGGGTTCCAGTGGTTCCATCTACCTGTCGGTCCTTCCGGGCTTCCGTACCATGGATAGTAGAAGGCGAGAACCTTCCTGCCTACTTTCAGCTTTCCTTTATCTGCCAGATTCACTTTTGGGAGCATCGACTTAGGGATCAGGCTCCGCTTTTTGTTTTCGGGATCGCCTTCTACCCTGCCAGAGTTGGTCAGGGTGAGAAATGGACTACCGTCTTCACCCAAGCGGTAGAATTGGAGTTTTGTGCTTCCTATATCACCTTTAGTGATAAAAGCTTTTGGGCCTACATTTCCGATGTCTTTCAGGTAGACTTCGTAATCCACTATCACCTCGGATTCATCAAAAGAGGCTTTGTTGATGGATAAATCATTACCGGCCCTTACCTTTAGACCCTCAGCGCCAGAGGTTTTAATAATTCGGCCTTTGAATAAAGCAGTTGAGGCTCCCTCAAACGACACCCGAGTCCAGTCGGAGGTCGTGGTTAGCCGGACCTTGAATCCATATGTAGGGCTAGTCGCAAAAACCGGTACCAGAATAAAACCGACCAACAGCAGGCTCGCCAGCAACAATAACGCAGGTTTTGCCTTCTTACCATTCATCAATAACCCCTCTTTTTTAGTTGGCTAAAAATCACTCGGAATCATATCATGTCATTTACCAGGTCCATCAACTCGTTGAAGAGATCCCGTTTGCTTGTCTCCCCAAGTTCAGGTGTTCTGGGTTCGTTGAACCGCTCGATTTCAGACCTCTTACGCTACCCTTAAGATCAGCTATTTTCGTGGCTATAATGTATCAACATTATCGTTAGTGTTAGCCCCATCGTTCCTATTATCAATACTGTCCAGGTCAACAAAGCCAAAGTGCCTTCTTCTGGTTTGCCCCCCTTATTCGTGTTCAGTCTTAGGTTAAGTGTAAACCAGTCGAGTGTTCAAATATCTGGGGATTCAGTATAAATCCACGAGGGGTCGAAAGAGAGATGCCAGAAGTTCTTAAACCGATCGGAAAAATTTTTACGGTATTAGTTGCCAAACTGGAGAAATTACTCCGGATGAAAACTTATTACACGGTGCTAAATCCCTGAAAAAATGTTTGGGTTTCATGTTGCATCCAGCCACTAATTCTTTGAGAATTAATTCGTTGTTACCTCAAAACACATCGCGATAGAATCATTCTTCGATTTCTTCACCACAATTGGGACAGTAATTAACTGCTTTGCTGATCAGTTCCCCACATGAAGGGCAATAAATTTGCTTTTCACCTTTTTCTTCCGCAATAGGCCTTTTTGTGCTATTTTCCTCTGGGGCTGGTTGCTCGCTGGTTGACTCTTTTTGACCTCCGGATAGCCGCCAAACGAAAAAACTACCGATAAAGAGCAATGCTCCTCCGATCAATGGTCCACCGGCTGTGATTACAGGAGTCGTGAAGCCATATGCCAGCAGAAAGACGCCGAAGACGAACATCGCAATTGCAATGAGCCTGGTAAAAATTTTGAACAAGGTATCCTCCTTTCGGGGATCTTTTTAGGCGGAAGCAAAAGTAAACTGAACTTCAACAATTCGGCTAGCTCGTGGTCATTGCTTTAAGCGACGTTTCGTCCGTCAACTCGTGGTAGTAGATCGTCCACGTTGCCTTATTCCCGTCCACGTCGCGGGAGTTAGACATTTCTATTTCCTTAGGCAGGATAACTGAGATCGTAAATGCCCTGGTATCCTTCTCGCTTTCTGATACTTCCGAAAGTAACGTGGGTATGTCTAACTGAAACCTGTAACTTCCGTCGGAATTCTTGTTCAAGGCGATGTATTCGTGATTGCCGGGGTCAACCCTTTCCTTGGTCTGGAAGGTGTAGTAAAGGTAATCGGAGTAGTCGATGGTTTTTGTTTCTTGCGTTAAAGTGTAGTTGTTCTGGAGTTCTGGAACGGAATTAAGCAAGCCCCAGATAAAGGTTCTTGCCTGGTTTTCCGCCATGGTTTTGTCTGCGCGGAGAGTGATTTCTATATCCATCATTCCGCTGTCATTAAAGCGGAATGATGTCCGTGTATTGAGCTGTGAGCATCCTGCGAGTGTAAAGACCAGCAGCCCCATAAGTAGAAATAGGGAAAATTTTCGCAATCTGACCGCCTCCTTTATTTTTAGCGGAGTGTGGGGTTTTTAGCCCGCATTCAGAGTACTTTCTGTTTTTAGTACTAATTAGAGTTTTAGAGTCAAAATTCGAACTTTAGTCCAGCGTGGAAGCTGCTGCCGCTCATACCTAAAGGAAAATTCAAGGTCTCTCCTTCGTATTCGAAAGTTAGGTTTTCGAAATCGAGGTAATTTATTCCACCAAAGATAGTCAGTGGAAAGCCGTACCTGTTTAAAGGAACTTCGAGGCCTCCGAAAACGTCAAAACCATTGGTTGCACCGCTTAAGGTTTCTTCCGTTCCACTATAACCTACCGTAGCGTTAGCACTTAGCCCTACCATTCCACCGCCAATGTATGGTCTGACCTGGTTCATTGGAAATAAGTATCTACCGTTGGCTAGATAATAAGTAAGAGAGAGGTCGTAAGTGTATTCTCCGTAGTAATCTGAGTAGCTTGAATTGATGGATCTCATTCCCCCTCCAACCTCAATTCCAAATTGATTGAAGGTCAGGCTCCCTATTGCCACAGGGACTTCTCCGACTAGTTTACCCCCGACCCCAAACCTCTGTTCTGCTTTGCTGGAGAAGGAGAAAAGAGATAAAATTAAGGTCAGAACAACCAGGGCCGCAAATATCCTGGTTTCATTTCTCATATTTTTGCCCCCTTGGTACCTGGATTATAAAATGAATCCATTGAATAACCAAATAGATGTACAAAAGTAATTTTTAGAATTTGCACTGGGTTATTATTGACGGATTTTACAAATGAGTTATTTCGGGCCAGAATCGGGGGGTATTTTTAAGTGATTTTAAAAATGGATTGGAGAAGCCTAAATCTGAAGGCGCTACAAAATCTGATAAAATTCAATAAAACCTTGAATATTTAAAAGATATTCGTTAATTTATACTAGTTATTCATTATATTATTGAGGAGGTGGGAAATGAGCAAACAAGATGTTTTTATAGGTAGGAACATCAGGAAGCGTAGGAAGAAGTTAGGATTAACTCAAAGAGATCTTGCTGAAGAAGTAAAGTTAGGGCACCACCAAACCATTTCGGCAATAGAACGCGGGGAAAGAGAGCTTAGAGCCAGCGAGCTAGCTAACATAGCAAGAGTTTTGAAAACTTCCACCAATAACCTGCTTGAGCCAGAGCAGGTTTCCGAAGAGGCACCGGTTTTGTGGCGAGACAAACCGGAAGACAGAGGAACTAAAGAAGCCCAATTTCGAAAGAGATGCGAACAGTATCATCTTCTGGAAAAGGTTTTGGATCAAAAGCAGATGAACAGATTGACCTCTCAGGTTGAAGAACCTCTCGACAATCTTCAGGGATTGGCAGAGAAGGTAAGGAATACAATGAATCTTGGTAGTAAACCCGCTTCATCATTACGGCAAACCCTGGAAGAGGACTATTTCGTCAAAATCTGGTTTTTAGATATGGGAGAGAGTGGTTCCGGGGCCTGCACCAAAGACCATTTTGGGTGCGGAATTTTAATTAACCGATCTGAAGCCCCCTGGAGAATGAATTTTAGTCTTGCTCATGAGTTGTTTCACTTGCTTACCTGGGAAGAAACCGTAGCAGGCATGTCAGAATCTGAGGGTACTTTAAGCAAAGGAGTAGAAAGCAAAGCGAATACATTTGCAGCTAACCTTTTACTCCCAGCACAGGATGTCTTTGACCATTTCTCCGAGAAGATCGAGCAGAATGAGGTTTTTTATAGCGATTTAATCAAATTCTCTCGAAGCTTTAAAGTTTCCACCGAAACACTGATATGGCGATTACACAACTTGAATTTAATCAATAGAGAAACAGTTAACCGCATCCTGGACGATGATGGGTTTAGAGAGATGGATAAGTCTACGATGAATGAATACTGGGAAACACCACCCGAGAAACCAGAACGTTTTGTTAGATTGACGGGATTGGCTTTTATGCGGGATAAGATTTCGAAAGCCAAGGCTGCAGACCTTCTGGATACTAGTTTATTTGACCTCGAGGATACCTTCAAGCGCTACGGGATATCGACAACAAATGACCGAAACGCAACGAATCCTGGTTGACACAAATGTCATAGTATACGCATATGAAATAGAGGTCTGGGAAAACATGCTTGAGGAGGCTGAAATTATAACTACAACTAGCGTAGTTCAAGACGAGGCTAAGTTCTATTCTCAGGAGCAGGCGAAAGTTTTGATTGATTTGCCCGGGCTCGTAGAACGTGGGGACCTGAATGAAGTGGACCCAACAGCCTCCCAGGTAAGAAGGTTTCATGAAAAATTTGATAAATTTTTCTCGGAGCTAATACATGAGGGAGAAAGAGATGTATTAGCCCACCTTCTATCTATTGAGGGTGAAAAATCCGCCTTCTGCTCTGCTGATTGTACGGCATTAAAAGCCCTAGCAATGCTGGGTCTGAGTGAGCTTGGTATTTCACTCGAGGAAACTTTGAAAAAGATTGGTTACCAGGTCAGTGACTTATCCAAGGAATATACGGAGTCTTTCGTGCAAGAATGTATTGAATCAGGAAAAGAAAACAGGATAATGGGGCGGGGATTGACGAGAGATTCTTGAGAATTTAGTTGATAAATAAACTGTAATTCGACGGGCGGCTCTTTTATGATAGGGTAAGATAAATAACTTAAAATGGATCCTGGCAGGGCATGGTTGGGCGGCTAAATGTTCACGTATTTGTACGAAAAACTCTGACAAGGCCGGGGCTGGAACTCCCGGCTATCGACTATTGTAAATCATGTTCTCACGCTGAAGTTTTGCCAGGTTAAAGTTTTCGGGCACAAAATTGTAAATCAGTTTTATAATGGTGAAAAACTTGGAATTAACTGACACCTTTCATCAACTTATTTACGGTAATAAATAAAGCAGGCCAATTTTGATATCTAAAGCACTTTCATAGAATAATGGCGGGAACACTCCTATAAAACTAATGAAAACTCTTGCTTATCTATAAAGAAAACTGTAGACTTCCGTAAAATCTTTTTTTTTCAGCCCAAACTCCTCTGATACAAAGAGTGTACATTGAAGACCTCTAAATTTTGTCAGTTACTACTTGCTTGAAATAGCGGGTTCCCACTTTTACAATCTGAACAGAATTTCAAACTCTGAAATTATGTGCGAGGTGAGCAGCAGTTAAATATTCTAATGACCTGCTGGCAAAAATAAGTATCTTGTATTATAAGAAGGGCTTAAACCAGAAAGAGATCTCTGAAAAGATAGGTATATCTCGCCCTCAGGTAAGTAGGTTGCTTGATAAAGCAAGGCAAAATGGTGTAGTGGAAATAAAAATAAAAAACTCGATTTCCGATATACCTTACCTGGAAAACGAACTGGCTGAAAAATTTGGTTTAAGGGAAGCAATTATTGTCGATGCTGAAGCGGAAGAGCCAATAGAGGAAAGAAAGTTAAAAATAGGAAAAAGTGGGGTCAAATTTTTGGATAGGGTTTCCGGTGACGAGGAATACATTGGCGTCTCAGCCGGCACGACTGTTCATACCTTCGCCTCCAATGCGGATAGTATCAATGGAAAGGATTTCAAAGTAGTACCCATCATAGGTGCTTTGAACGATACCGGTTTAAGCTTCAATAGTAATGAGGTAAGCAACATTTTCGCTGCAAATCTGGGCTGTAAAAGTTTCCTGCTCAATGCTCCGGCCTTTGTTAAAAGCCGGAATACCGCCAAAGCTATCAAGAATGAGGATAGGATTCAGAAAATATTTAAGTTATTTGCGGATCTGGACTTGGTATTTCTGGGTATAGGAAAGGCAGACGAAAAACATCCTTTGTTTAAGGGCCATTTGAATGAAGAGGAAATTATTGAGTTGAGAAATTCAAATATTTGTGGTAGTGTGGGGCCGATATTTTACGACGTCAAAGGTCGGCAAATAGAGAAGGCTTTTATGAAGGGGATAATCGGTATTTCCAGAGAAGACCTTTTAAAAACTCCCTTTAGGGTAGGTATGGCCATCGGTGACTACAAAAAAGAAGCAATAATCGGAGCTATTAGAGGTGATTTAATTAACGTCTTAATAACGGACCAACCTATGGTGGATTGGCTAATCGATCAATGATTTATACACCTATGGAGGTGTGACCAAACAGTGAAAAAATTATCATTACTGCTAATTGTAAGTCTACTGGTAGTTACTTCAGTTGTTAGTGTTTCGGCACAAAAAGAAGTAGCAGTCTTAACTCCTTACCTTCAGTCAGTCACAACCAACTCAATGATAAAGTCCTTTCAGGACGAAGCGGAAGACGAGAACTGGAAGGTTTCCGTAATCGATACGAAGGGCGATTTTGGAGCTCTTGCCAACCGATACCAGGACGTAATATCCCAAGACGTCGATGCAATTGTCATGGGGGGAGGCGACCCGACCCAGCTCAAGGGCTCGCTTCAGAGTGCGGAAGAGGCAGGAATCCCTGTTTTCGGCCTGGATGCAGGCTACGTTGAAAGTATGGAGATGAACGTAACCTCAAATAACTACGCTCTGGGAGCCCAGAATGCAGCCTATCTCTTTAACAAGATTGGCAGCGGTAAAATCGTCAAACTATACCATTCAGCTTATCCACCAGTACATAAAAGAGAAGTCGTCTTTGACGCAATGGTAGAATCGAGAGAAGGTATTGAAGTTGTAGCAAAACATTTCGTGGAAGTTCCCGGCCCGATAAATGATGCACGTAAGGCTATGCAGTCGATCTTGCTTTCAAATCCCGATATCGACGGTGTATGGGCAGCCTGGGATGAACCTGCAATTGGGGCAGCGCAGGCAATAAGACAGGCAGGGAAACAGGATCAGATTACCGTGGTCGGAATTGATGGTACCAGAAAAGCGCTTGAGATGATCGAAAACGGTAGTTCGTTAAAGGCAACTGTTAAACAAAACTTTGAGGCAATGGGCGAGATTCTGGCAGATAAAGTAGAGCAGTTATTTAACGGCGAAGAGATTAAAAATAAAATAATTTACGCCCCTTCCAACCTTATCACCCAGGAGAACGTGGACGAATATTTGGATTAATAGTGACCTTAAGCTTCTAAAACGCAGCCTCCTTTCTTTGTCTTAAGGGGGCTGCGTTTTTAAGAACGTAGGTGAAAAAATGAAAGAATCGCTACTTACTATTAGAGGATTAGATAAGTCATTCCCCGGAGTTCAGGCACTAAAGGACGTTGATTTTTCCCTGGAATCGGGTGAAATACGTGGTTTGATTGGCGAAAACGGAGCAGGAAAGTCTACTCTCATTAAAATACTTGCTGGTATCTATCAAAAAGATAGCGGGAAAGTTATATTTAATGGGGAAGAAGTGAGTATCGACGAGCCGGCCGAAGCTAGGGACCTTGGCCTTGCTTTTATTCATCAGGATGTCAACCTGGTACCGTATTTTAATGCCATTGAAAACATTTGGTTGGGTTTTGACTACCCGCGGGAATGGGGAAAGTTTGACAAAACAAAAATGGAAGCAAGGGTCGTGGAGCTTACCGATCAGCTCGATTTTGAACTCGATCTCCACCGACCGGTCTCCGAACTTTCGACCGCCAACAAATGGCTCGTGGCGATACTGAAAGCTTTCATGCGGGATGCTAAGGTTCTTGTTCTGGATGAACCGACGGCCGCACTTACCGATGAGGAAATCAAGGAACTTTTCACAAACCTGGAGAAGTTAAAAAGCAAAGGTCTCGGGATAGTATACGTTTCTCATCGCCTGGAAGAAGTTTTAAACATTACCGATTCGATCACGGTGCTGAAGAATGGGGAAAAAGTAGCAGATAGGGATATCAACGAAGTCGACAAGGACGCGATTATTAAACTAATGACAGGGGGAAAGGGGATAAACCGCTTTCCTGAAAAACAGAGCAGGCAAACTGGAGAAAAGACTGTACTGGAGGTGCAAAACTTTTCGGGTGAGGGGTTCCAGAATATAAACTTTTCACTTAATGAACGGGAAATTCTAGGTTTCTTCGGTTTGGTGGGGGCCGGGAGAACCGAATTGATGGAAACGATCTTTGGTTTAAGGAACCTGGATTCCGGTGAGCTTTACCTCCAGGACGAGAAGATCAATATCGATACTCCAAATCAAATGATAGAAGAGGGGTTAGTGCTTATTCCGGAAGACAGAAGGGAAGAAGGTCTAGTGTTAGAAATGGGGGTAGATGAGAATATCTCGCTCCCAAACCTTGATTTACTGCTCAAAAACCGGTTTTTGGGAAATATCGATAAAACTATCGAAAAAAAGGAATCGCAAAATATTGTCGATCGACTGGAAGTAAAGACGCCATCGTTAAAGCAGCAGGTTAAGTTTCTTAGTGGTGGGAACCAGCAAAAGGTAGTAATCGGCAAGTGGTTATTTAGAAATACGTCGGTCTTCATCTTTGATGAGCCCACTTCCGGTATTGACGTTGGCACTCGGGAAGAAATTTATTCACTTATTCAGGAATTAGCCGAAGAGTCTTCGGTAATAATAGTTTCTTCGGATCTTCGTGAACTAACTGGAATCTGTGATAGAATCGCCGTTATGAGTGGTGGAAAGGTCACAGGTACCCTGAAAGAACGGGAATTTAGCGAAGAAAACATCCTTCAACTAGCTTACGAGGAGGTTGAGTGATGAAGGGGACGTTGAAAAAATACGGTACGCTTTTGGGGTTAGGGTTAATCGTAATTACTTTTGCAGCTTTAAAGCCCTCGGTATTCCCCACTTTTAACAATTTACAGAATATCTTTGAACAGAACTCTTTGCTTGCAATAATGGCAATTGGGGCAACTGTGGTCGTAGTTATTGGGGAGTTTGACCTCTCAATTGGTAGTGTCGCAAGTTTTTCTGGTATTTTAGTCGCCATACTATTTGGAAAAAATTACCCTATTTTTCTCGTTGTTCCATTTGTTTTAATTGCAAGTCTGATTTTTGGGTTAATTAACGGGTTTTTCGTTTCAAAGTTAAACATCCCGTCATTTATTACTACCCTTGCCTCCAGCACTTTTTTAGGTGGAATTACTTACTGGGTATCTGGTGGTACAATAATCTTTTCTGGAATTCCCGACTCTTTCCTGGTTTGGGGCCAGGGGGACCTGCTTGGAATACCTGTAGTAATAATCGTTGCCGCCCTGGTTTTTATTTTATTTCTCTATTTATTTAATCAAACCATGTTTGGCAGACAGCTTTATGCTATTGGAGGAAACGAAAAAGCTGCCCGTTACTCTGGCATTCAGGTGGAAAGAAAAAAGATCCTGTCATTCGGACTAACGAGCGTATTAGCTGCCCTTGCTGGCATTCTTCTTACCTCCAAACTTAGCTCAGCCCATCCAACTGCAGGGGAGGGGTATTTGCTCCAGTCTTACGCGACTGTCTTCCTGGGGATGACTATATTCAAGCAGGGTGAGCCAAACGTTCCCGGAACTCTTGTTGGGGTTTTGATAATGGGAGTGCTGGCGAACGGTTTAACTATCCTGGGTGTTTCAACTTACTTCCAGGATATGCTTACTGGCTCAATAATTATTGCCGCCCTCATTTTCCAGGGCTTGAACGATTAAATATACCAAGGTGCCAGAATGTCAACTGAAAATAACCTTAATATAGAATTTAAAAATTTGAAGAACAAAGAGCCGATATTAGTTACCTATTTGCCCGCGGGTTACCCTGATAAAAGAACTTCGATCAAGTGGGCTAAAACCCTATTGAAAAATGGAGCGGATGCCGTGGAACTTGGGTATCCATCACCATCACCTGATAGGGATGGTCACATAATAAGCAAAGCGCAAACTGAAGTATTAAAAAATGGTTTTGCTCCAGAAGATTATCTGGAGATTATCGGTGAAATAAATGCAGAAACTCAATTCAACCGGATTATCCTCATGGGTTACTGGGATCAGTTCAGAGAGACCCCCGGGGACAGCTTTTTAGAGAAGGTCGGTCAGGCGGGGGTAAAAAACCTTATTTTTCCGGATTTATCAGAAGAAAAAGAGTTAGGCAACCTGGTGGGCCGGGGGTTTGAAGTTACCCCTTTTCTCGAAACTTTTGAAAGTTTAAGTTTCTACTCTCGTAATACCGGCTCATTCGTGTATTGTCCGACTTATCACGGGAAAACCGGCAAGGACCTTGATATAGAAGTGGACTTTTTGAATGAGTTAAAGGAAAAACTTGACGAATCTCATTTAAAAGGTAAACCCCATCTGGCAGGTTTTGGTATTAGGAGGAAGGATGATGTTGAGAAAGTTATACGATTGGGATTTGATGGAATAGTAGTAGGAAGCGCTGTTTTAAAAGCATTTTCCGGCAGTCAAGAGGCAGGGTTGTCGCTCTTAGAAGAACTGAAAGCAGGTTTGAGGGAGGAGTGATTTCGTGGAAGAAGTAAATCATATACTGACTTACGATATTGGTTCTACGAAAATAAAGCTTACATTATTTAACTCGGAACTAAACGTGATGTACGAAGATAGTTGTGCCGTTAAGAGGTACGAAGATGACTTACCCTATCAGCGGGCGGAGGACTGGTGGGAAGGCGTCAAAGAACTGACCGAAAACATGTTAAATAATGGCGTGGATGGGGATAAAGTGGGAGCTGTATCCTCCACCGGTCAAATGGAAGATTGCCTTCTCGTTGGTCAAGATAACGAACCAATAAGCAAAGTTTTGCTTTACTCGGACGGCAGGGCGGAAAACCAATTCAACCACCTAATCGAGAAGTTTGGCGTAGATAAAATGAAGGCAATGACCGGCAACAATTTTGATCCGTTGATGTCGGTAAATAAGTACCTGTGGTTGAGGGATAACGAACCAGAGAAATTTCGTAGCGCGGAACACCTGGTAATGGGGTCCAAGGATTATCTAAGTCTGAAATTGACCGGGGAGAACGTCATAGATTATACCAATGCTTCCACTACGGGGTTTCTCGATTTTCGCTCCAACGGAATAAATCAAGAATTAGTAGAGGGTCTTCAGCTGGACCTGGAGAAGCTCCCCGAGATTCGAAAGGGCACCGATATTATCGGCAAGTTAAAACCCGATGTAGCTGAGGAACTTGGTCTTGAACCCCAAATACCTGTTTTGAATGGTGCCGGAGATCTTGGTGCGTCTACTCTTGGTTCCGGGGCCGGAGTGGAAGGGGGTGTGTACGGTTACCTTGGAACGACAGGATGGCTTGCAAAAACGGATCCGAATATTTCTAAAAACGAAAACCTTTTTTCTTTAAGAAATTTTGACGGTGATAATTATATTGTTGCTGGAGCCATCTTGAATGCTGGAAGTGCGTATGATTGGTTTTTGGAGAAGATAATGGATTTATCGGAGCCCAATAGTGAGGATTATGAAAGGGTTGAAGAGGAGTTAAAGTCACTGGCGCCTGATAAAAACTCCGTGCCGATATTTCTACCTTTCCTGCAGGGAGAAAGGAGCCCACTGCAAATTGAAGAGGGGCAGGGGGGTTACTTTGGGTTGAATAGTTCTACCGATAAAATTGGAATTCTGAAAGCCACTCTCGAAGGGGTGGCGTTTTCACTAAGGCATAATTTAATTGAAATACTCGGGGAGAATAATCAATTAAAGGGGGCCAATTTGGAAATTAACTTGATTGGTGGGGGAAGCGAAAGTAGGGTGTGGCCTCAAATGCTGTCAACCATCCTGGAGAGTAAGGTTAATGTTTTAAGGATGAAGTCAGGAGCACCTTCGCTGGGCGCTGCTATGATTGCGGGGAAGGGTTTGGGGTTTGTAGAAGAATTTACGGAGCTAGATTATAAATTCGGCATCAAGAATAGTTACACTCCGAAAATGGAAAATATGAGTGCCTACCGAGATAAGTTTGAAGATTACATCAAGCTCGTAGAAACAATTTCTGGTATTGAATTCATCACTTAGCTAGTTTGCGAAACAAGGCTTTAAGGACCCTATCAAATAGCTTGCGTAAAATTACGGTTTCCTGAAAACGAAAATCAGCTCTCAGTTTGTGCCTCCTGGCCAATCTCCTTAGCCATTTCATCAAAAGCGTTACGGAGGGATTCTTTTAATTCGTCTCGGCCCTTTGAAGCTTTAGCTGTCTCGACGATCTCGGTGAAATTTTTATCAGTAGTGGAGCTTTCAACTCCCGGAGGTCGCTTCTCGATGGTTAAGTTATGGCGGTCAATCTCAATCCTCAGAGCGGGAGCAGAGTCTCTTTCAAAACCGGATCCCGGCCAGTCCACCACGAGCTTGCCAGTAACTTTTGTCTGAAATGGTGTATCAGCTTCTTCGGGCTCAGCCCAATGCTTATATCTACACCAGAAGCCATGTTGTTCAACAACATTTTTAAATTCACCAACATAATCTGCAATTACGTTTGCATGAAAAAATCCCGGTGAAAATAGATCTACGTTTTCGAGCTGGCTCTCAATTTCCTTGCTGAATTGGTTATCCATAAGTAAAACCCCCATAAGTTTTTAAGTATTGACAGCTACTAATTGCGCTTCTCTCTGTCTTCCGGGATTTTACCAATAATAGCTGAGAATGCCCCAGGGCTTGCCCTGGGGATGAATCAGCTTGTCGTTGGTCCAGCAGTCAATCGAGGACACTTCCCTTAATAATTGCTGGTTATTATTTGGGTGTAGCCTTCTTATCCAGTACTTGTCCATGAGTTGGGCTCGATTGACTGCTGGGTCTTTGTTTGTAAAAGATCGGAAAACACTGCTTAAAAAGCTTTTCTACAAGCCCCGTCACTTGGTGCGGTGTTCTTGACTTCCAACA
>Ga0207714_1001305_pt1 | contig 16041 bp, 22 predicted proteins | sample PonA232FremontCA_2_FD_187270 | JGI IMG/M metagenome (GOLD analysis project Ga0207714, IMG submission 187270) | Marine sediment microbial community from Fremont, CA, USA - Pond A23 Sediment 2 (SPAdes) | ecosystem: Environmental > Aquatic > Marine > Unclassified | place: USA: Fremont, California... | reverse complement strand
CCCGCGAGCGGTGATTCGGGCTGTGCAAGCGATGTGGACGCTGTGGCCGGTGAAGATGAAACGGTTGGCGTTGGCGATGATTTGGAATACCCTGTGGAAAGCTCGGGAGGTGAAGAATGAATACGGTTTCCCAGACCGCAGTAACACCGATCACGCTGTTAAGCGGGCGCGCTGTTAAGCCTGTCAGCGGTCAGATCACCGAAGCGCTTACCACGTTGCTATCCATGGCGCTATCCAGATCGTTGACCGGCGGAAGACAAAGCGAGCGAGTTTCAGCGCCGTCGTTCATCCCTCGCCAGCATACAGGGGTTGTTTTTAGAAATGACCCGGGTGTTTGTTTAGGGGGGGCTAAGGGGTCGGAGCGCCCGCGGCCTCGTCATTTTATATATCAGCCAGCGCTGAATCTTTGCACATATATACGGCGGGCCCCCTCCCTTACGGGACTCCGGGGTTACCGCGAAAATATACACACACAGAAAACCCCCGGCCCCCTTTGGGACTCCCGGACTTTCCTGAAAAAATTTTATAAAAAAATCTCAAAAAATCCCGGGAACGGCACCAGGGTAGCGCCCTGTTTCCGCCAACAAGCCGGAGCCCGTAAAGTCCATGCTGTAGGCGCGCAGGTGTTGGGCGTGCAAGGCTTCACCGGCGGCGGTAACGAGGTTCGATTCCTCGCCCGGGGCCAATTATTCCGAAAATATTTTTCAAAAAATCGTCGCGGGTGTTATGGGAGTGGTCTCCCGGCTGGGTTCATATCCCGGCTTATTCGGTTCAATTCCGGCGCCCGCAACCAAATTAAAAACTCAAACAAGGCAACAGCGGTAACATGAGCAACTACGACAGCCGGGAAGATACTACGAAGCACATTATGAGAGTTAGAAAACTGGTGCGGCGGTTTCGTAACTTGCTGAATGTCCGTTCTATCAACCACGATGACAGCAAAATGAGTTCTCCTGAAAAAGAGACGTTCGACCGGGTTACGCCTAAGCTGAAAAGCCTTACCTATGGCAGTGATGAATACAGAAAAATCCTCGCCGAAATGAAAACCGCTCTCGAACACCACTATGCAAACAACAGGCATCATCCTGAACACTTTGAAAACGGCATCGAGGATATGACTCTGGTTGACGTTGTGGAAATGCTGTGTGACTGGAAAGCGGCATCCGAACGACATGACGACGGTGACATTATGAAAAGTATAGAAATTAATCAAGAAAGGTTCAATCTCAGTGATCAACTGGCCAACATTCTGAAAAACACAGTGCTTGATATGGGCTTGATAAGCGAGGAAAGCATAAATGACGCTTGACGAATACAGAAACAGCGAAGACAGAAACCTGTTCTGGCGGCTTTCGGAAGGTGCCCGGCAGAATCTTCTGGACGAGGCGGTTGACTGTCTGGATGAGATGGAAGCGCTGGCGGAGCAACAGCAGAGCCGTGTAAAGGAAGCGCGTGAAGCGTGGCGGAAAGCGCATCCGGGTAGAGAGCATGTTTACCCCGACCTGGGCAAGCTGATCGAATGGCTGATGTATGAGGCCGGGGTTCTGAACTGGAATACGATTGTTGACCGCGGGTATTCCATCGGCGGTGTGTCAAGCGACAGACTTTTATGGGATCTGCTGCGGAGAATAGAACTGGCCGACGGTCCGCGGCGGGTGAGTTTCCCGGAAGGGGTGAAAGAGGCGGTCATCGGTATAGGCAGAGACAACATGGCAACGATTTATCTGACTGATGACGACAAGGCGGCGCTTGACGCTATATGCCGAAATGAGAACGGCGGTTCGACTCCGCTGCCCGCAACCAAAACAAAAACCGCAGAATGTGAGGTGTAATATGGATCCGGAATATGACGACCTGTTAGAAGATGTTCGGCAAAAAATAAACCAGATAAAAGAAGACACCGCGCAACTGCTTTCTGAGCAGCCCGATGTTCTCGAAAAAGAACTTCCCCCCGGAAACCTTCCGAACGGCAACCTAAAGGAAACAGCGGCAAACGTAACACTTGCATTTCGTCATCTGGAAGACGCAAGGATGAGGCTGGGGAAAGCAATACAGGCGTATAACGGCGGAATATCCTGTTACGACAAAAATTAAGACCAAAAAAATTCGGAAAAAGAGAAGGCGGTAAGTAAATGCCGGAGATAAAAGACAAACAGGCGACGACCGAGGAGATACAGGCGTGGGTTGAGAGCGAGGCCAAAGAGCTGGCCGTTCGCCACAACTTCCCGCAGGTGTTCCGTGACCCGGATACGGGCCGGTTTGTGGATTTCGCCAAAATCACCGACCACGACGAGCTGATGAGAACCAGCGAAGAAGTGGAGAAGCATTATCTCCAGCATATTCAGCAGGAGCGGCGGAAATTCGTCACAAGCCACGGTTCCGGACAGCAGCAGGAAGCGCTGCGGCAGTTCGAGCGGGAGATGGCGAAAGGCGACCTGTATTACCTGACCAAGTTCGTGCTGCAGGGGTACCCCGACCTGGTGTTTCACTTCCACTACTTCATGGCCATAGACGTACAGGGCAAGTACGAGGGCGGCCGGAGTCTTGCGGAGTATCCGCGTGATGCGTTCAAATCAACGGTGCGGATCATCGGTAAAAACGTTCAGCTTATCATCAACAACCCCAACATCCGGATTCTGATCAAAAGCAACGCCGAGGCGAACGCCTCCAGCAAGCTGACAGAAACCAAAAACGCGTTTATCATGGACCGGAACGACCCGCTTCACGGCAGCGAGGACTGGCAGAAGCTCCACCCCTACGAGGCGGGGTGTTTATCCCTGCAGAGCCTTTTCCCCGAACATGTGCCCAAAACAAACTCACAGCGAGGAAGCGGCACGCGCTGGGACTCACCGGCGAAGACGTCGGTTCAGAGCGAGGGCACGTTGACCGCGGCCGGTGTGGGCACATCCAAGACATCCCAGCATTACGATTTAGTGCAGGGCGATGACTTCTGGGACGAAAAAAGCGTCACAAGCGCCGAGGTTATGACCAAGGCCCGCGGCGAAATGAACCGGCTGGAATATCTGCTTGCCAGCCCGGCCAAAGGGCAGATCGAGTTCACCGGAACGCGGTTTGCGCACGATGACCCGACCGTTGATCTGCAGGAAGACCCCTCCTACACCGTGACGATATGCAGCGGCGTTACCCCGGAGGGGCGTGCTCTTTTTCCCGAGAACCTGCCGCTTCACCACATCTACAGCAAATGGATCACCCAGCGCTACGACTGCTCCTGCCAGATAATGCTCAACCCGAGCGACGACAGCCAGGGCTTTTCGCGTTCCTGGTTCCGGTACAAACGCTGGGAAGACATCCAGAAAGAGCGCGACAACGGCGAGTGCAACGTGGCGGTGCGCATCCTCACCGACGCCGCCACCGACGACAAAGACTCCTCCGACGAGGTTTCCATAATAGCGCTGGCCGTGGACAGCAAAGAGCGCAAAACGGTTATCGAGGCGATAGAGGAGAAGATGCAGCCCAGTGATTTCATCAGCGAGATTTACCGTCTGGCCGAGAAATACAGCGCCGAGTTCGTGGTGCGCCAGAAAACGGCCATAGAAACCACCATTATGAGCTTCGTCAAACAGGAGCAGCGGCGGCGCCGGGAGAACGGCGAAATGACCGTGCGCTTCTACGATTACAGCCTGCGCAAGCGCAAGAAGAAAAGCCGTATCACCAGTGCGCTGCAGCCGCCCGTGCAGTCCGGGTATCTGTACTTCGACCCGGACATGAGCAACCTCAACGACATCGAGCGCGAGCTTCTTGAACACCCCAACAGCCAGCGGGACCACACCATTGACGCCCTGAGTGAAATAGACGACCCGGTTGTCAGCCGCACGCCGACGCATGTGGCACCTTCGGAGCCCGAGCCGGAGTATCACCCCAGCGAAGCGGACTTTGCGCCTGACAAACTTATGAAGCGCAATTCCGCCCGGCGGATATTCGAGCAGGCCAGAGGCGGCAGTAAACAGAAACTGAAAGCGGGGGCACGCATAGCATAATGTTCGAAGCACTGATCATCCTGATTTTAATAGCGGGCCTTGTTGACCTTGCGGTAATCGGTCTGGCGGGGTTGCTGGCGGTGTACCGGCTTATGCCGCGCCGTGCGGTTCACCCCGTGGCGACCAGAAAGACAGAGAAAAAAGAGAACGCGGCCCGGAGAGAACGTTCCCAGGTAGGAGAGATACAGCCGTAGTATGATATTCAACAAGCACAAAGAAAGCGACAAAAACGACGAGCGCGTAAACCAGCTTCGCACCCGTATAGAGCAGGCTGTCGCGCACTACCGTCCGCTGGTTGCGGACGTGGAACTGACCCTGAGCTTCCTTTCCGGAAACCAGTGGGTGGCCTCCTCTCAGAGCAAGGGGATAATCCCCATCGAGAACGAGACCGACGAACCGCGCGACACCGACAACCAGATGCTCAACCACTTCCGGCGCTGGAACCATTACATGTTCCAGAGCGACCCGGTGATAACCGCCTTTGAGGGCGGCCGGGAACTGGCCGATGCCGAGCGCGCCAAGGTGGCCGGATCCCTGTGCGACTACTGGGAGAAAAACTCCGGACTGCGTGCGGCGAGAGAAGACGCGGCGCAATGGTGCGGCGTGGCCGGAGTCGGGTATCTGGTCCCGCGCTGGCAGAAAGACCTCAAGCGTGTTAAGCGCCGGACCCTGGAATACGTCGAAGACGGTGTTCAGGACGACGAGGGGCGGATCCGCTACACGCAGGAAGGTGAAAAGACCGAAACCCGCAGCGATATATTTGTGGACAGCTACTGCCCGCTGCACGTTCACCCCTTCCCGCTCAACGCCAGAAAGTGGAGCCGTGTGGAGGGCGTTCTCACCACGGACATTGTCACCTACGAGTGGATAAAAAACAACGTGGACGGCGGCGGCGACATCAACGAAGACGAACTGCGCGAGATCGGCGACAACGAAGTCAACCAGCAGGCCCTGGAGAAGCTGAACCGTTTTGTCAGTCCCGAGTTCGGTCTCATGCCCGAGCCCGAAGAGAACGACCGCAAATACCTGTTGACACAATGGTTCGAGCGCCCCACCAAAGAGAACCCCGACGGAAAGTATCTCCTGATGGCGGGTGACAAGATCATCAAAGACGAGAAGCTGGCCTTTGTCGATGAAGCCCGCGAGGTGGACCCCGGCGATCAGTACAATCTGACAATGGGGATCATCCCCGTGTTTCCCCTGAGTTTCCCCGGCAAGCTGATACCGCCCGCCCCGTTCGGCCACGATATGCGCAAGGCGCAGGTACGGCTGAACGACATCCTCACCGACATCCGCCAGAACCGCAAGACCGTCGGCCGGAGCAAAGTGCTGTACGAAGAAGGGCAGATGGAAGACGACGCCTGGACCGACGAATACGGCGAGAAAATCCCCGTCAAGCCCGACAGCAGCATGGCCCCGCAGGTATATCCCGGCCAGCCGCTGAGCGGCAGCGATTTCGAGTTCAGCCTGGCCGAGCGTTCCTTCCAGCAGCAGAGCGGGCAGACAAGCGTATTGCAGGGGCAGAACCCCTCCCAGGTGCGGGCGGCCTTCCACCTGGACATCCTGCGCGAAGAGAGCATGACCCTGATGTACGACTGCATCTCCGAACAGGAGAAAGCCTACGAACTGACGGCCAAGCTGATGCTGGCCATTGCCAGGCGCCGGTACAGCGCCGAGCGGATCATCGAGATATACGGCCGTGATTACATGGGCCACGCCCTGACATTCGCGACCGCCAAGATCGACGTGGACATCCGCGTCAAGCCCGGCAGTATGAAACCGCGCAACAAGGCCGTGACCGAGGCCAAGCTCGTAGAGCTGCTTCAGTACGGCGCGTTCGGGCAGAACGGCGAGAACATCGACCAGTTCTGGGAAATGAGCGAGCTGGGCACGATGAACCGCGCGGTCAACCACGACCACAAGCAGACACTTCGTGCGCGCAACGAAAACACCATGATGCTGCGTTACCGCGAAATCGTCATCCCCTGGGAGCAGGAGAACCACGCTATCCACATGGAGGAACACCGCGGGGAAATGGCGCGGCCGGAATGGTATCAGGCCGACGACGAAGTCAAGCAGATCATGCTCTCGCATATCGAGGCCCATCGCGAGTTTGAAATGTCGAACCTCGCCCCCGAAACGCAGATGCCCACCGAGCCGGTGGCCGGTATGGCGCCCGGCGCGGCCGCCCCCGGCGGCAAAGGCGGCGGCGGAGCGGCGGCGCAGGTGCAGAACCTCGAACAGGCGGCAGCGGCCGCCCAGGGCGGCGGCGGAACCGGCGGCGGAACCGGCGGCGGAACCGGCGGCGGACAGCAGCCGCAGCAGCCGCAGCAGCCGCAACAACAAACACAATAGGAGAGAAACATAAATGGTAACAGTACACAACAGGACAGACAGGAGAGTTTCCGAGACAATCGACGCGCATCTATTCGACATCCCGCCGAAGGGGTCTGTGCAGACCTCCGAGAAAAAGGCGAAGGCCCTCGTTGATGCGCACCCCAAAAAGCTGGGTTATACACCCCCGTCGATGTACAGCAAAAAAGATATTGCGGCCGTTAAAAAGATGAATAAGGCACAGCTTCAGGACTGCTGCGAACGGCTGATGGACGGCGAGCGTATCTCCCCGAGCGAGCTTCTGGAAAAAGCCGCAGCGGGCGAACAGGAAAAAGGAAAAGAACAAACCCCTCCGGACGCACCGGCAGGACAATAGAAAAAGATTCGCGGCGTGCGGCGTACAGCACGTTTTTACTGAGTACCGCGTCTCAGGGACAAAACGCGCCGGGGTCATAACGACACCGGGCTGCCTGATAACAACCTAATATGGAGGTAACACTATGGCAGGAGAGAAGCAGGAACATCAAAACAGTGAAGAGCGGAACGTAAACAAGGCGGGCGACGGGAACACCCCGAGCTCCGATCCGAACGCCGGTAACGGGCAGGAAGGTCAAGGCGGTGAAGGCGCCACCGGCGGCAGCGCCGATAACGGCGGCGGCCGCGGCGACCTCAGCAAGGCCGTCCGGCAGGAGCGGCAGAAGCGGCGGGATCTCCAGCGCGAGCTGGAGAACCTCAAGCGCCAGCAGGCGGCCGCGGGAAATCAGAGCGGTAACGGTTCCGGCGGAGGCGCCGGGAACAACGGCGACGATGACCCGCTGAACATGGACGACCTGGCCTTTACCGAGGACGATCTGGACGACGCCGACAAGCTGAACCGGAAAATCGCGCAGCGCGAACAGCGGCTGCGTGATCTGGCCCAGCAGGGCGCCGACTCCGGAGACGGCGGCGGAGACAACGTTCGCGGCACCGTGTTTGATGTTGGATATGAGCAGATGGATAACTACGGAGTATTTAACCAGACCGATGATCCGGACCTGGCCATGCACGCGGAAGAGGACACCATGCGTGCGCTGAGCGAGCTGGGCGCGGACTGGACGCCGGAGAAAGTGAAGCAGATTGTAGAGGAACGGTCCAGAATGTGGGAGCGTTATCTGGCCAGAGGTGCAGGTAACAGCAACAACAGCCAGGGCAGCTCCCAGGCCGGAGACAACTCCCACGCCGGACCCGTTCCCGGCGGCGGTCCGGGCAGTGCGGAAGCCGCACACCTGGAAGCCAACCCGGAACCTGCAAAGGACTTCAACGAGGCGTCCAAGCGCGCAGCGCGCCGTTTTTCTGCATTGCAGAAAAAAAGCGGGCAGTGAGTGTTTTCCCGCAGTCGCGGGCGGCCGGACTTCGGCAAACGAAAAGGTAAAGGAAAATGAACGAAAAACAAGTAATAAATACGTTCAACGAGTTGACGTCAGAGCTGATAACCAAGGATTATCTGCCGACGATCTACAACCTGGCGTTCGAGCGACGCCGGGCGGAGTTCGTCAACCGGATACCGCGGAGCAGTGAAAACGTCGAGGGGCTGCAGGTGTACATCACCTACCTGACCAAGGTGCCCTGGGCCTGGCGTGCAATGTCCGAGTTCGGTTACACACCGACCGGGGCGAAATTCGACGCCGAAGAAGGCTATGCGCAGATGGGCTGCCATGCCAGCAACGCCATTGTCTCGCTTACCGAGCTGGAAGCGACCAAGCAGGGCCGGTGGCAGAACATCCTGGATAAACAGATGCGTGCCATAAAAGAGACCTTCCCCTATTACGTCCGGGCGCTGTTGTGGAGCAGCCAGAACAGCAAGAAGGCGATAGGGAAAGTGAGCAGTGTCAGCAATGCAACGGTTACGCTGGACACCAGCGGGCTGTGGTATGACACCTCCTCGAAAGTGGCGCACCTGTTCGTGCCGGGCATGTTCGTGCAGGCCTACAGCGGCGACTCGAAAGTCGGCTCCCCCGTCGAAGTGACGGACGTCGATTTCAAGAACGGCACAGTCGAACTGGCCTCAGACCCCGGACTGAGTGCAGGCGATCTCTTCACCTGCAGCGATGTCGGCGGTCTGGATCAGCCTTATTGCGAAAACTGCCCCGGGATATACGACGTCATCGACGATGACAACGTATTCCAGGGTATTGACCGCAGTGCCCACGGCAGCAAGTTCAAGCCGGTCATTCAGGATGCGACGGACCAGACGCTTAACTACGAGCTGCTCGATGACTTCTTCCACGAATGCTACAACCCGGAAACCGCGCACACCTCGCGGGAGATCGTGCAGAAATACTGGCAGGACAACCTGGCCAGCGCTGTACGCTATCAGCCGGGCGGTATGTTCGTGGACGGTCACGAGGGCGTGCAGGTCGGCGCGACCAAGCTGATCGTGGACGATGATGTGCCCGAGCACGACATCGTTGTGCCGGACCACAGCAACTGGCAGCTTGCCGACCGCGGCGGGCTGGAGAACACGTTCGGAACCGGCTGGGAGAAAATCTCCGGCCGTCCGTTCATCGAGTACAATATCCACTGGTGGACATTGCTGATCGCCATGAACGTCCGGAACTTCGGGCGCATGCACAGCATTACTGAAACCAGCGGCTGAAACTAACAGATAGAAAAGGATAAGCAAATGGGTGTACGGAAACCGCCGCAATACATAGTGGAAGCACTTAAACGATATGACAGCGACCTCGGTCTGGAGTGGGACGACCGCAAAGAAGCCTGGTTCTTCACCTGGCGCGGACGGCAGTTCCTGCGCTGGGAGCATGAGGACGGCGTTGCGGCCTGCAGGAGCGAGGCCCTCACGGAGGGTGAAGCGCTGCGCATTATCAAAAAGGCTGACACGAAGTACGGCGGCGGGGTCCGCATCAAGGCCATGACGGCCCGCCATCGCGAGAAGAAAAAGCGCGAAAAAGAGGAGAAGGACCGGGAGTTCGACAACGCCGCGGAGCGCGCCAGTGACCGCGCCCGCGTCAAGATGAACGGACCCCGGCCCTTTGTCTCTATGGCGTCAACGTAAAAAGAAAACAACACGGAGGACGTGTAAAAAAATGAGACAGGATACACACACATCAAGAATAGAATGCGTGAGCCCGGGCACGGACGACCGGCTGGACGTTCCGTTCAGCGACCTGGGGATCACGAAAGAAGTGGCATCGGCCATGGTGCCGGTAATCATCGGCAAGGAAACATCGGCCGGAGCAGCGGACACCATAGACGAAACCGCCGCCCTGGATCTGAGCAACGAACGGTTGACAATATCCGAGGGCAGTAACGGTTTTGCGGACGGTGATATCTACACCGTTCAGTTAGTGACACCGCAGGCCGTTGTGGCCGGAACCAGCCGGGCATCAGCATAGCGGAGAAAGCGGCGGCCCTTTCCCGCGGCGGTTCAGATGGTTTCCCCGCCGCGGGAGGCCGCCCTCGGGGGCCGGACGCCGTCCGGCTTCCGGGGGCGGAAGGAAATAATAAAAACAGGAGACTAAGGCAAAATGGACATAAAAGAACTCAGAACGGCACAGCGCATACTGGCGGGGACGTTCGACAGCGTAACCGAAGATGACGGCACCTACTTCTACGAGGCGTTCGCCGAACCCGGCACCTCGACCGGTGACGGGTATTGGCGCGTGCGTCGCACGCACAAAGACACCGGCGCAATCGAGTGGGTGGCCGAAGGCAGAGCAATAAAACAGGCGACAGACCTGCAGGGGCTGTTCAGCTGACAGGAGGACGTGGACAATGGCTAATTCAATTATAAATCTGGGCTCCCCGAACATGCTGCTCCTGGACCCCAAGCGGTTGAGGCAGGTGGCGGAAGTCGGGAATATAGCGACCAAGGACACGATCAAGTTCAGCGATGCGGAGTTTGCCCCGGATACGTTGGCCGCCTTGAACGCAAAATTATCAGACGCAACGTTGTCACATATCCCTGTTTACGGCGTGAAATGGGATCAGGCGAATGATGTGATGACAAAGGGTGTTGTCATCAACGGCGCTTTCTACACCGCTGATTACCAGAATTACGAGATACAGGACGCGCACGTCCGCGTTATGCGTCAGCCGGACGGTGCAATCACCGGCTACTGCGACCCCGATGATTCCACGCAGTATATCGGTGGTGTAGCTGTAACCTTCGACGGCTCAGAGGGAGACCTTCAGGTCCAAAGCCCTCGGCATTATCAGCTCTGGACTCGGGACGGTGATGATATTTATATCCTCGTCAGCTGGCAGCCGTTTTCGTTCAACGGTGCGGTTGCGCAGGTTCCGGAGCATTTCGACGGGGACTATTACTATTATGATGCGCTGGAAAATATCCTGTACGATGACAGTGCGAGTTCATTGATCGACGGTGACGGCAACGGCGGTGCGGACACGACGGCGGATTATCTTAGAAGCCTGCCTTACTATAAGGTGTGGACAGAGCAGACGCGTGATGACTTCCGTTCTCTGGCGGCGAATCGCGGCGGCACCTCGCACCAGTGGGGCTGGAGTGCGTATCAGGCGCTGGTAGGATTATTTCTGACGAAATATGGCACGTGGAACTCGCAGTCTGCGCTCCCCGGTTATACGGAAGGAAGCGGCTGGGATTTCTCGTACACACGGGAGACCGGTCGAACGCTAAGCCTCGGCAATGCAGACGGCAGTATTGAGGTGGATCTGGCGGGGACTGACAGCGATCTGGACGGTGTCGTTTCCTCTGGTGACTACATTGCTAACAGTTTTCTCGGCATCGAAAATGTGTTCGGTAACATCTGGAAATTTGTCGATGGCATTAATATCGACAATACAAATGGCGATGAGCATGTCTATACACAGGCCGACCCCGGCCTGTTTGCAGATGACACAGCCACCGATTACCACGATACGGGGATTGCCCCCGGCTTCGGGAGTAATGAAGATTATATCAAAGATATCCACGGCGATCAGGTTTATGCGCCACTGTACCCGACCGTTCTCGGTGCCAGTTCAAGCACATACATCACAGACTACAAATGGAGCAGCGCCGGTGCCTGGCGGGTTCTGCTGGCCGGGGGTAAGTTGACGTATAGCGCTCAGGCGGGGCTCGTTTACCTGAATGCGTATGACGATTCCTCGCATTCGAGTTCGTCTGTCGGTGCTCGCTCGGCTGCTCGATAATTCGAGGGCGCGGGGCGTTAAACGGAGAACGTTACACGATTATGAAATACAAATATAACAATCGAAAGGCTGATCAGCGGTATGAGGCCGGTGCCTGGCAGGTTCTGCTAGCCGGGGGTAAATTGACGAATAGCGATCAAGCAGGGCTCGTTTACCTGAATGCGAATAACGATTCCTCGAATTCGAATTCGAATATCGGTGCTCACTCAGCTGCTTTTTATGGTTTCCGCTTATCAGCCTCGGCTCTGGCCGAAACAATATGCCCACGAGGTGTTAGTAAAGCAATTGAACGCTCCGGGCGAATTAAGCAGGGGGTTGCTGCATGAAACGGTTCGGGAATCTGTATTCAGAGATAGCCGAAATTGACAATGTCCGCCGGGCGTTTGATAATGCTCAGCGCGGAAAACGACACTATACTGAGGTGCAGCGGATCAATGCAGACCGGGAGAGGTATGTAAATGATTTGTACTCGATGCTGCAGGAACGCCGCTACAGCACCTCCGAATATAAAATCATGACGCGCAATGATACCGGCAAGGAGCGAACGATATATGTGCTGCCGTTTTACCCGGACAGAGTGGTGCACCACGCAGTTATGCAGGTTCTGGAGCCGATCTGGGAGAAGCTCCTTATCCGGGATACTTATTCGGCCATCAAGGGGCGCGGGGTCCATGACGGCCTGCGCAGGATCAAGGAAATGCTTAAAGATAAAGAGGGCACGCAATACTGCCTGAAAATGGATGTAAGAAAGTTTTATCCGAATATCAACCACGACATAATGAAGTCTCTTCTAAGGAAGAAGATTAAATGTGAAGACGCGCTGAATCTTCTTGATGAGATCGTGGACAGTGCTCCGGGTGTGCCTATCGGGAATTATTTAAGCCAGTATTTGGGGAATCTGTATCTTACGTATTTTGATCATTGGATGAAGGAGACGGTCGGGGCGAAATATTATGCGCGGTACTGTGATGATTTAGTTGTGTTCGGCAGTAATAAGGGGTGGCTTCACGATGTGAGAGAACGGGTGGATGAATATCTGTATAACCAGCTTCGCCTGGGGATAAAAAACAACTGGCAGGTTTTCCCGACAGCAGTGCGGGGTGTTGATTTCCTGGGATATCGTTTTTTTGGAGATAAGACACTGGTAAGAAAATCTATAGCGAAACGATATAAGCGGCGTATGAGAGAGGTGGCCCGGCATGTATGGCCGACCTGTCCGAATGTCGTTATGAGTTATAAGGGCTGGCTTAAATATGCCGGGGCGAAAGGGCTCTGGAACAGTTATGCCGATAACAACGTTATGGCAAGTGTGGCTGCTGCTAAAAGGGAGGCTGAATGAAGCGGTTTTCGGATTTTGCGGAGGATGAAACGCTGGACGGCGATAAGACGCGAATAGAGGATGTCCTGAATACGGAAATAACGGTGTTGAATTACAGGATTAAAAACACGAAATATCCGGAGAAAAATCACAGCGGGAAATGTTTAACATTGCAGATCGAGGTGAACGAAAAGCGCTATGTAATTTTTACAGGGTCAGACGTTCTGATTGAGCAGGCAAGTAAATACGGAGACGAAATGCCGTTTATGGCAACAATTAAAAAGATTGATAAGTATTACACATTCACATAGGAGGTATGACAATGTCTGAAGCTAAAAACAGACCGGAAACACAGAAAATACATCACGGAGTACTAATCCCCTGCAATATACACGAAGTTCAGCGGGAGACGGAAGAGGGAACCAGCGAGACAGTATATCGGTATGAGGAGATACAGCTCTCGCAGAGCAATCTCCCGAACAATAAGCGGTTGCGCAGGGCCATTGCCAACCGTCTGAACCAGCACCTGCGGGAATATCTGTACTCCCGGTATGATCAGGGTACGCAGTCCACCATCCAGGGATTCGCGTTAAAAGCTGACAGGCTGGGGAGATCGGACATAGTCGATGAGTGCGAAAAAATTCTCGACTGGATTGCCGGTGTCCTGGATTATTACGACACAGCGAAACAATCGATACTGAGCGGCTCAGGCGATCCGCAGGCAGTACAATGGGATTTTGAGGCGGACGTCCCGCCGCAGAATCTCAGGGGCTGGCGGGAAATAAGAGCGATGTTTGACAGTTAAAAACAACAAACCGAGGTAAAGACGATGAACATGGAAAAAAGTAAGAGCGTTAAACGACACCTGATAGAGATAGTGATCATCGCAATGATCGGTGCGGCGGCTATAGCGTTGCTTTCGGGCTGTGCGACAATGGAACGGGCTGGCACGTTCTACAGCGAAAACGTGGCGCCGATTATCCCGACGGTGGGCGTTGAAGCCAGTGTCGGCGGCAGCGGTATCGGCGGGGGGATAAGCTTCCAGAGCCGGTGGGTAAACGGGGAGAGGAAACGCAGTGTCAACCTCAGTCCGAAAATCAACCCGGAAAAACTGAAAGAGTCCATCAATGGCGATACTGAGTAAATATCACTACGAAAAGCGCGGGCTGCTTCACGGCCTGCTGACGAAGGACTGCCTCGAACTGGACGGCAGGCTGATCGTCTGGACGCGGGTGCGAGGCTATCGTGCGCATTTCGAGGATGAGCGCGGAACGATTGACCTGTTTCCGGACGGCAGGCTGGTGCTGCATAAAAAGTACCGGTGGGACGGCGCCAGCGGCCCGACCTGGGATACGATAACCACGATGCGCGGCAGCGCGGTTCACGATGCGTTCTACCGGCTTATTGCCGCGGGTAAACTGCCGCGGAAGCTTAAGTGGAAGGCGGACGCGGAGCTTTACATCATCATGAGAGAGGACGAAGCCTACTGGGCCCGGGCGGCGTACTACATGGTCTGTGTAGAAATATTCGGCGGCCTGCATTTGCCAACCCCGAGAAAAAGGAGAGCAGCATGAAGAAATTTTTCAGTAAAAAAGTATGGCCGTGGGTGGCACACCCGATCGAGACCGCGAAGATGACGCTTCTGCGGATCGTTGTTAAACGGGCCGTTGAAAAATTACGGGAAGGCCGAAAAAAGGAGATCCGCTGGATTGCCGGGGCGTTTGTAAACATCGCCACGCATCTGAACAGGCTGGCAGACGGAGAGGTGAAGACCGGCGACATCATCGGTACGGCGGAAAACGCCTACAGCTATTTCCGGAAAATCGTTAAGCGCTTGAAAAAGGGTTAGACAAATGACAGAGATGTCCACTGAGGAGCTGAAAACGCTGATCCGGGATACGGTGGAGCAGACGGTCGATTATAAGATGAAAGAGCATGCCTGCCGGTTCACCGAGAACGAGGCCCACCGGATGCACGAAGCGGCGCGGGAGTTTTCCGCCGATGACCTGCGCCGGGTGGCGAAGATTGCCAATGCGGTGGACGCGGACCATGAGGGCGCGGTGTATATGGCGCTTAAGATCATCTGCCGGACGTATGACGGCGTGGTGCGCTGGGTGAGTATCGGCATCCTGGCGGGGTTTGTCTTTATTATCGTGCTGCTTGTGAAAATCTTTATTATACGCGGAGGCTGATGGCTATGCGAACACTGGCTGAAATGCGGACGATGACCCGACGCCACTTAAACGACATGTCAACGGATGTGTTCTCCCCGGACCGTATAGACGGCGCGATTGAAGATGCGCTTAACACCCTGGCGTATGATCTGCTTGCACACCCGATCGGCAGCCGTCTGCTGCGGACACAGACCGAAGCGATCTCGTTAAGTGCCGGCACTGAGGAGTACACAATACCGGAGGACTGTATAAAGGTGGACAGGGTCTGGTACCGCGAAAGTCCGGACGCAAAGCGTTGGAAGGCCGCAGAATACCGAAGCCCGCAGCCGGGAAAAACGCCGCCGCCTTTCTACTGGTTCAACGGCACGGACGCTGTGCGGATAATGATCTGGCCCGCGATGGCAAGCTGGAACGAAGAGGAGTATAAACTGCGCTACTTCCGGCGGCCGAAGTTCCCGGTCAGTGATACGGCGACGTTTAATGATCCGGATGACACCGGCAGCAATACGGATAACTACCCTGCGCCGATGGATCGTGCGGTCGAGTATAAGGCGGCGGCGATTCTGGCGGGCGAGGAGAGCCTCGCTCAGGCGGGGATCCAGTTTTTCGAGCAGTTATATCAGGGCCGGGTTACGAGTATGGTGCAGGCCGTGCCGATGACATGGCCGGATAAACAGTATATGCGGCGTGCGGCCGCTATAGAACGCAATCAGGAGGATTAGGCAGTTATGCGCACACTCGGAGATATGATACAGCGCGTCCGCCGGAAATACGGTGATGTGGCCGATGATATGATCGAGGACCCGCACATTGAGACGGCGATGCAGATCGCGGCCGGTATGGTGTGGGCGGATGTTATGGAGGACACACGCTCGCGGAAGATGCTGCGCGCTGTCTCTGAACCGGCCGCTCTCAGTGCAGACACCGAGGCGTACGCGATTCCGGATGACTGCCTGCGGATTGATGAAGTGCAGGCCCGGCGCGATGAGAACGCGGACTACCACACGCTGCTGCGGCGTGACTATAAAGATTATGCGTTTTTCCGCAG
>Ga0207714_1001304_pt1 | contig 16064 bp, 15 predicted proteins | sample PonA232FremontCA_2_FD_187270 | JGI IMG/M metagenome (GOLD analysis project Ga0207714, IMG submission 187270) | Marine sediment microbial community from Fremont, CA, USA - Pond A23 Sediment 2 (SPAdes) | ecosystem: Environmental > Aquatic > Marine > Unclassified | place: USA: Fremont, California... | reverse complement strand
AATCCGTCAGACAGGCCGTGGCCAGTTGCGGGGGGCTCAAGCACATGCCTCCGGGAGCCAAGGTTTTTATCAAGCCCAATATCGTCTTTTGGACCAAGGCGACGAACTTCCCCAAATGGGGCGTCATCACCACCTCCCGGATCGTGGAGGACGTGGTGCAGCTGCTCAGGGAGAACGGCATCGACGACATCACCATCGGGGAGGGGATCGTTGCCGATGCCAAGGACAATGAAACCCCTGCCCACGCCTTTTCCACCCTGGGGTACGAGACTTTGCGGCAGCGCTACGGGGTCCGCTATGTCAACGTGATGGAGCGACCCTTCCGCGAGGTGGACCTTGGCGACGGGATCAGCCTGAACTTCAACGAGGACATCCTGGACAGCGACTTCGTCGTGGACCTGCCCACCCTGAAAACGCACAACCAGACCACGGTGAGCCTCGGAATCAAGAACCTCAAGGGCGTGATCGACACCAAGTCGCGGAAAAAATGCCACAGCCCAGATCCCGACAAGGACCTGAACTTTCATATCGCCCGCCTCGCGGACAGGCTTCCGCCCATTCTGACCCTTGTCGACGGCATCTATTCCCTGGAGCGCGGCCCCGCCTTTGACGGAAAGATGCGCCGCAGCAACCTCCTGGTGGCCTCACCGGACATCCTCTCCGCGGACCTTGCCGGATCCCGCCTCTTGGGTCACGAGCCGGCTGATGTTCCCCATCTCGCCCAGGCCGCGGCGAACCGGGACCGTCCCGCCGATCTCTCGGACCTGGATATTTTCGGGGAGCGCATCGAGGACATGGCCTCCCATCATACCCCTGATGTGGAATACCTGTGCGACGAAAAGCGCGAGATCCCCAAGCCCTTGGCCAAGCAGGGCATCGAGGGGCTCTTCTACCGCAAGTTCGACACCACCATGTGCACCTACTGCTCCGGATTGAACGGCCTTGTCCTTACCGCCATCCGCCAGGCCTATACAGGCGAGCCCTGGGATAATATCGAGGTACTCACCGGAAAGGCAATGGAGCCTTCACCCGGAATGGCGGCGACCATTCTGCTGGGCCAATGCATGTACCAAAAGAACAAGGACCATCCGGACATCCAGAAGCTTATCAGCGTCAAGGGATGTCCGCCCAAGCCGCAGGACGTTGTGCAAGCTCTCCACGATGCAGGTATTGACGCGGATCCCGCCCTGTTCGAGCAGATGGACAAGCTGCCCGGCTTCTTCCTGGAGCGCTACCAGGACAAACCGGAATTCGAGGAAGCCTTCTTCGAGGTGACCTGATTCCGGGACAGCTCAATAGAATCTTTGCCTTGTGACTCCCGCATCCTTCCGGCGTGAGGATGCGGGGGTCACTGAAAACCCTATCCCCGAAACATGTCACCCTCAGTCCACCTCCTGGAATCACTCCTTGATTTCTCCTCCAAGAGCGGTTAATTTTTCTCCTTTTCGAGAAGGGCGGTGAAGGTGTCACCCTTTTTATGCCCTTGCAGGCTTTTGCCGCCCGCCAAGGCTCAAGACCATGTTGTCCCGCCACTGTAACACCCGCAAACACGGAGCACCGGATTATGGCCGCACGAAACCTGGGGGAAAAGCTCAAGAATTATCGGGAAATGAACAACGTATCCCGGGAGCGCCTGGCCGAGCTATCCGGCCTGAAACTGGAATTTCTCCGCTCCCTGGAAGAGGACAATATCCATCCCTCTCTCGGTCCCCTGCTCAAGATTTCCCGGGCTCTGGGCACGCGGCTGGGCACCTTCCTGGACGACGAGATCAGCAGCGACCCCTTCGTCACCCGTGCCAGTAAACGGAATGAGGAAATGCGCGATCTGCGGGCCGGAGAAGACCCCCTGCCCCTTCGATTCTACTCCCTGGGCAAGGGAAAGACCGACCGCCACATGGAACCCTTCTTCATCCAGGTGCTTCCCGGAGAGACCCACAACGAGCTCCCCTCTTCCCACGAGGGCGAGGAATTCCTGGTGGTCCTGTCCGGACACATCAAGATCGTCTACGGGCAGGAAAAATACGAGCTCGGTCCCGGAGACAGCATCTATTACAATTCGGCGCTGCCCCACTCCGTGACCTGCAAAGGGGATGAAGCCGCGGAGATCTACGCGGTCCTCTACCTCCCGCAGTAAAGAGCGGTGGGCACGGCCGAGATCGGACACTGCCGACCTGGCGAGAAGGACACCGGATTGCGTTGCTTCCCGGTGTCGAACCCTTCGCTGACGTTCGAAAAGGAAGCCGACAACTCCTTTCGTCCTCAAGCAGTGCTCCGCAACCCCTGAAAGTCACAAACGAGTCCGCGTAAAGCGCCATGCGGACCCTGCCGGCAGGAGATGCGTCATGGAAGAGCAGCAGCTGCGAGAAATAACCCTGGGACAGGCGCTCGATGAGACGATCGAGCGCTATCCGGAGAACGAAGCGGTGGTGTACGTGGATCGCGACTTCCGCATGACCTACCGCGAATTCGCACAACTAGTGGATGACATGGCCAAGGGCCTCATGGCCCTGGGCGTGGAGAAAGGGGAAAAGGTGGCCGTCTGGGCCACGAACGTCCCCCACTGGATCGCCTTGCAGTTCGCCACCGCCAAGATCGGCGCCGTTCTGCTCACGGTGAACACCAACTACAAAAAAGACGAGATGGCCTATCTGCTGCGGCAGTCCGAAACGGAAAACCTGATCCTCATCGACGGATACAAGGACACGGACTATCTCCAGATCATCTACGAGCTTGTGCCGGAGCTGAAAACCCAGCCCAGGGGTCATCTGGACAGTGAATCCTTCCCCAACCTCAAGCGGGTTCTCTTTCTGGGCCAGGAAAAGCACCGCGGGATCTATTCCCTGCCGGAGACCATCTCCATGAGCAGACTGGTCTCGGACGCGGACTATGTGCAGCGGCAGCGCACACTGGATCCCCACGACGTGGTGAACATGCAGTACACCTCCGGGACTACCGGCTTCCCCAAGGGGGTCATGCTCACCCACTCCAACATCCTGAACAACGGGATCGCCATCGGGCAGAACCAGCACCTCGGCCCGCAGGACCGCATTTGTCTCCCTGTGCCCCTGTTCCACTGCTTCGGCTGCGTGCTCGGTGTGCTCGCCGCAGTGCCCCATGGCAGCACCCTCGTGATCCTCGAGGAATTCAATCCCCTGCTGGTCATGACCGCAGTGGACGCGGAGAAATGCACCGCCCTCTACGGGGTCCCCACCATGTTCATCGCCGTTCTGGAACACAGCATGTTCCAGAGCTTCGACTACAGCTCGCTGCGCACGGGCATAATGGCCGGCTCCCCCTGCCCCATCACGGTCATGCGGCAGGTCATCCAGGATATGAACATGAGCGAGATCACCATTTGCTATGGCCTCACCGAAGGCTCCCCGGTAATCACCCAGACCCGTGCGGACGACGACATCCAGAAGCGCGTGGAAACCGTGGGACGGGCCCTGCCCCATATTGAGGTCAAGATCGTGGATTCCGAGACCGGCGAGGAACAGCCCACAGGTGAGACAGGCGAGGTCTGCTGCCGCGGGTACAACGTCATGCGCGGATACTACAACATGGAGGAAGCCACCCGGGAGGCCATCGACAGGAACGGCTGGCTGCACACCGGCGACCTGGGGAGCATGGACCAGGATGGCTACCTCACCATCACCGGCAGGCTCAAGGACATGATCATCCGCGGCGGAGAGAACATCTACCCCCGCGAGATCGAGGAGTTCCTCTATTCCATGGAGGGCATCTCCGACGTCCAGGTGGTGGGCAAGCCCAGCCGGAAATACGGCGAGGAGGTCGCCGCCTTCGTTATCCCCAAGGAGGGATACGACCTCCAGCCCGAGGACGTGAAGGACTTTTGCCGGGGAAGGCTCTCCCGCTACAAGATCCCCAAGTACATCGGCTTTGTGGACGGCTTCGAAATGACCGCCAGCGGCAAGGTGCAGAAGTACAAGCTCAAGGAGGAGGCCGCCCGGATCTTCGATCCGTCCTGAAGCCGTTCCGGGTTCCCGGTTCCAGGTTCCCGGTTTCCGGATTCCGGTAAGACAGAGCCAGGTGAGCATGCGATACCAGGGGTCGGATTTCGATTGCCAGCCCAATGCCTGCTATCGAACTCCGACCTACTGACTCACCGACTGACCGACACACTGACACACTGATTCACCGACGCACCGATTCACCGGCACACCAATCAACTGTCCACGCGATAGTGGCATCCGGTGCTCTTGAGGTTGCGCAGGGCGAAGAAGGTGATCAGGTTCGCCGTTTGGCAGCCATGGAAGAGCTGAATCAGGGAACGGCTGATCGGTGTGTGGCGATAGAACTCGTAAAGGCGCTTGTTCAGGTTGTACAGATCGTCGTACGCCCTGTTGAGCCGCGAGGTGGTCCGCACGATGCCCACGTAGTTCCACATGGTGTTCTTGATCGTGGCCCAGTCCTGGGCGATCAGCGCAGGATCCTCGCGTTCCTCGTTCCCGGGATTGGTCCAGTGGGGAATGCTTCCGGTAAGCTTGGCGGACAGTCTGTTCTTCCTGCCGATCTTGCTCCCGATGGATTCCGCGGCGCTCATCCCCCAGAGTAGCCCCTCCAGCAGGGACGTGCTTGCCAGGCGATTGGCCCCGTGGACCCCTGTACAGGTGCACTCTCCCACAGCGTAGAGCCTGTTCAGGGTGCTCCGGCCCTGCTGATCCACCAGGATCCCGCCGCAGAAAAAATGGGCCGCGGGCACCACGGGGATGGGCTGCCGGGTCATGTCGATGCCCAGCTTCAGGCATTGCTGATGGATGGTGGGAAATCTCCGGGTGAGATCGTTTTCCGCATAGCTCGCCGCATCCAGATAGACAAAGTCGTCCCCGGTCTTGAGCATTTCCTCCACAATGGCCCGGGTGACCACGTCCCTCGGGGCCAGATCCCCCCTGGGATCGTATTCCTTCATGAAGGGCTTGCCGTCCATCCGGATAAACTTGGCTCCCTCCCCGCGAATGGCCTCGGTAATCAGGAACTGCTGTCCCCCGCGCTGAAACAGCGCAGTGGGATGGAACTGCACGTATTCGCAGTTCAGGACCTTGGCCCCGCTGCGCTGCGCCATGGTGAGCCCCGAGCCGATAGAGCCGGGGGTATTGGTGGTGTGCAGATACACCTGGCCCACGCCCCCTGTGGCCAGGACGGTGTAGTCCGCTAGGGCCACCTCCACCTGTTCCGTGTTCTGATTGAAAAGATAGGCGCCCACGCACTGATTGAGGAGATGGTACTTGTATTCCAGCCGCTGCGAATGGTGGTGCGTGGTCAAAAGATCCACCGCGATCCGGCGGATCAGGATATTGATGTTTTCGGAATTCTCCACCGCCTGCATGAGCCGGTTCATGATGGCCCAGCCGGTATAGTCCGCGCTGTACAGGATCCTGTTTTGGTTGTGGCCGCCCTCGCGCGTCAGTTTGAAGGAGTCGTCCTCCTCGCGCTCGAAGGGCACCTGCAGCTTGTCCACCAGGATCCGTCTGACAGCCTCCGGACCGTGCTTGCTCAAGTACTGCACCGCACGGCGGTAGTTCAAGTTCCGGCCGGCCGTCTGGATATCCTCACGCAGCATCTCGGGACGATCCTCCCGGCCCTGATACACGATCCCTCCCTGGGCCAGGGCCGTATTCCCATCGTCCAGCTTCCGGCCGGCACAGACCAGGGTGACATCCCTGCCCTGTTCCGCCAGAGACAGGGCGGTGATGCAGCCGGCTATCCCCGAGCCGATAACCAGGACCTCGCTGCGGATCCTGGCCGAACCGTTGACGTCATTTCCCTTGTTGGCCATATCCCTCTCGTTGTGCTTCCGGATTCGCCGCTCTGCGGCTCAGGGTCAAGCCTTGGGCGCGGGGCCGTTCAAATCGATCCGCATGCTGAAATCCCTGGAACGGGCGGCATTGGTCAAGTTCCCCACGGAAATATAGTCCGCTCCCAGCGCCGCAAGCTCCGCAATGCTCTCCAGCCCGACTCCGCCGCTTATCTCCGTCTCGATCCCGCCGGGTATTCGCTCCAGGGCCGCGCTCAGGGACTCGGGGCCCATATTGTCCAACAGGATGCGATCCACCTTGGCGGCGATGGCCTCGTCCACTTCCTCCTGTGTCCGGCATTCCACCACGATGGGAGGACAGGCCGAATAGGCCCTCTTGAGCAGGGAAACCGCTCTCCCGATGCCTCCGGCACGGTCCAGATGATTGTCCTTGAGCATGAGCATCTGGGAAAGATTCATGCGGTGATTGTGTCCCCCACCGATCCGGACGGCGTATTTCTCCGGATACCGCAGTCCGGGCAGGGTCTTGCGCGTATCCAACAGGCGGGTGTCGGAGCCGCGCATACGCTCAGTAAAATTCGCGGTGAGGTCGGCGACGCCGGAGAGATGGGCCACGTAATTGATGATTACCCGCTCAGCCCTGAGGATCATTCCTGCAGACCCCTCCAGGCGGCAGACCCCGTCTCCGGCCCGGACTCGGCTCCCTTCGGGGACGAGGTGCCGCACGCGCACATTCTCCTCTGCTCCCAGGCTCTTGAGAACAAGGTCCACCAGAGGCAGGCCGGCGACCAGAGTCGCTTCCTTGGCGACAAGGAGCGCGCTCAGGGAATCCTCTTGGGCAAAGATCCCCCTGCTAGTCAGATCCGGGCCGTCCTCCTCCAGGGCCAGATCGATGCCTCGCAGGAGGAATTCCCGCGCCTCTCCGCTGAAGAAACTCTGGAAAAGCTTCCCTCCCCTATCCTCCATACAGTGCCTCCCTGACGGCTGACACGAGTTTCCTGACGATCATCGTATAACCAACATTCCTGGGCCGACCCGGCCACAACCAAGCATGAAATGCGAGGCGAAGGCGGGTGGACGCTGTAAGCGCTGGGTTCATCCCGCCTTTCACATGATGGGATACGGAACGGCTCATCGACATTCCCAGAATCACGTTCCTTGAGGCAAGATTCAAATGGTGTGTCTTGTGTCTGGAGTGCACTCAATTTCACCGATATCGAGGTAATATCTTGTCAATCCTGTTGATCCTGTCTCATCATCTTTTTCCTTCAACCCTTTCATGGTCCCAGAAGATCCACATGCTTCGTCGCGGAGTTGAAATCTCCAGGTGAATCATTCCTGCCCTCCGTCATTGCCCTCGCCCCAACGCTTCCCCCAGAACCAATCCAGGCCCAGCTGATCCAGGATGCGGCCCGCGAAATGCCGGCTCATATCCTCGATCGTCGCGGGGTGGGAGTACAGGCCCGGGCAAGCGGGCATGATCACCGCACCCGCACGGCTCACGGTGAGCATATTGGCCAGATGGATCTGATTGAGCGGGGTCTCCCTGGGAACAAGGACGAGGCTTCGTCCTTCCTTGAGGCACACGTCAGCGGCCCTGTGGATCAGGCTATCTCCCGCCCCAGTCGCCAGGGAGCCCAACGTGGCCATGGAGCAGGGGCAGACAATCATTCCGCTGTGTTGCCAGGAACCGCTCGCAGGCGGAGCGCCAATTTGATCCGGCCGATATACGGCTTCCGCCGCGTCGGTGAATACCGACTCGTCCCAGTCCGATTCCGCACGGAGAACCTGTCTGGCGGCGTCGGAAAGCACAACGTGGACCTCTCCGGCGCTGCAAAGCCCCCGGAGGAGGTGCACAGCGTAGAGCATCCCGCTCGCGCCGGTGACTGCCAGGATATATCGAGGCTGCATTCACTCGCTCTCTGTTTGCGTGACAATCCTGCCGCCCCGGAGATGGACGGCGAATCCCTGGACTCGCTCCAGTGGCGAGACCAATCAAACTAACGCAGCCTTGTGGCCTTGACAAGTGAGACCTGTTGGCTTAGGAATACAAAAGGCATTCAGGAGCAAATATGGATTCTTCCGGGCCCTGACGAAGGGACTTGGTCCGCTTTACGTCCAAGCAATGCCGCACAGGGGCAATTAGCTCAGTCGGATAGAGCGCCAGCCTCCGGAGCTGGAGGCCGCAGGTTCGAATCCTGCATTGCCCACTCTCCCGCTTTTCCTTCAAGGGGATACACCCAGCGTGTATCCCCTTTTTTTCCGGCCTGCACGGTCTCGCTCAAGCGTGTTCGCCTACCAAGCAGGAGATCCCTCTCCTGCGATGATCATTCCAAATCTCTCCTTTTCCGGTTGCGATCCGTCTCCTTGACTCCAAGGAAACCGTTTCGAAAGGGCCAGGCAGCCCCAACGTGACTTGAGGGTCGCCATGCTGTTTGCCAGGGTATTGCTCTGTCCAGGCGCTACGGCTGGTCCCTGGCAATGGGCCAGAATGCTATGCTTTGCCCGCTGGGGGCTTTGATTCCGGGTTTTGTGCGGACCAAGCAGAAACTCCTTGACGGTGAATTCAATATTCCCATCTGGGACAAAAACAACCTGTGAACGTATGCCTCACGAATGACAACGAGGTTTTGACAGGCACCCGTCTATCCGGCAAAAGGGACATCTCTAGGGGGGCAAATGATCTTTTCGTCGATTGGCACTCAATCAAAACCCCACAGGATCTCGAGCGCGTCGCTCATCCAAGGCGACGGCTCGGCTCAGTCTTGCACGGGGGGATGGATGTCCTTGTCCATGGAGTTGAACGGGGAGAAGGAGAAAAGATGGAAGGTAAGAAAGTCAGCGAAAGCAGCGTTACAATGTCCCAGATCATGCAGCCCGGGGATGCGAATGTGGCAGGCAATGTGCACGGGGGGACCATCATGAAACTGATCGACAGCGCCGCAGGTGTAGTGGCTGTGCGGCACTGCCGAAGCAATGCCGTCACCGCTTCCGTGGACCGGATCGACTTTCATCATCCGGCGTATATAGGAGATTTGTTGATCATCAGCTCCAGCATGAACATGGTCGGCAAGACCTCCATGGAAATCGGGGCCCGCGTGGAGGCCGAGCGTGTGCTCCAGGGAGACAGATATCATATCGCCTCAGCCTATCTGACCTATGTCTCCCTGGACCAAAACCTGCACCCCCAACCCGTGCCGCAGCTCATTCTGGAAACGGAATCCGAGAAACGTAGAAACCAGGAAGCACAAGTTCGTCGCAAAATGCGCCTCGATGAAAAGAAGCGGGAAAAGGCTTATCAGAACAACAATGGCCAGTGAAAGGGAAATCGCGTGCACAATTGCTTGACATTTACGGGATGAACCTGTTTGTCCCGGAGCCCTCGGCTTTATTTCACCAGCAATCCACCCCCCGCGCAAAAGGAACAAAACGAGTAACTATTCAGCTTCTTGCGAACCGTAATCTTCAACTGGACATTTTTGCATCTTGCTCCTTTTACGACACTTGACACGGGCCAAGACACTAGTGGCTTAATCCCGGTTTTGCCCCTCGCTGCCTCCTGCCACGCCTCATGATCTCTCTTAAACAAAAGTCCGATATCGCATCCCGATCATTTCCTGCTAGATTGAGAAACTGGCAACCAGTTGCCCGGGTATTATCTGATACTTCCCTGCTCCAAACCACTCGGGCGTTGCAGAGAACAAGATAGGGCTCGGGGCGGGGTAATTTCAGATTCAAAACAAGGACTTCCCCATTCTTGAAAATTTCCCGACACTGAAACTGAATGCCCTTGGTGTTGAGGTCGATGCCTTGGGTTTGACGAAAGCCGTGTTGCTTCCGGCGCTTGTATTCCAGGGTAAAGCTGGCGTTGACCCGCAAGTTTGTCCTCCTTTCCACGGAGGCAGAGCCGAAGCCCTTATCCTGCAGAATCAACCGTTTCCTATCCGGGACTGATTCAATCGAAGAAGGCATGTACCTGGGTTTGCCATTCCACTTGAAGGTGACGAGACACTGTTTGCTCCTGTCCATCTCCTTGCCGAGGGGGAGGTTTTCTTCAGGAAACTCGGCGAGAACCGTGCCCTTGGTTCCGCCCTGGAGCTTGGCCATCGCGCTGAAACGCCTGGTTTCTCCGCCTTGTAGAGGAATGGTTACTTGTACTGGTTGAGGGTGTTCCAGGTACTGGACCACGGACTCGTGGAATGCGGACTCCCTTCTCCATATCCAGTTTTTTACTGTTTGAATGGTCCCAGCCAGACGACTAGAGCCAATCTCACGGGAATCAACGGATCTACCTGGATTGGCTGCCGGAAGGATTCCAGTTGCTTGCCCCGACACTTCGGGACGAGCTGGAAGCTTCAGCTCTTCGGACACTTTTTGGACCAGCCATTCGTTCACCGAAAGGCCATCGGACTCTGCTACTTTTCGGATTATCCTACTGTAGCCCCGAGGCCACTGGATCAACTGGAAATCCCTGAGCTTCATCGATAGCCTTGCTTTGGTTTTGATCGGTGTTTCTACTCTTCGGAGCATCGAGTTGGAGCCGTGCCGCCTCATATATGTCCGCACCAGCAACATGCCTTTGCCCTCACCTCTTCGGATGCAGACCGGATATGCCTTAGTGCAGCATCCTGTCGGTTTCGTTCAAGCGAACCATGAGCATGATGCGCCTCAGCTGGCTGATGCGTCAGAAGTGGAAGGGTATGTGGAACCATATCAGGGGACAAGAGTGGTGAACCGCAAAGGCTTTAGCGGTTCCCTGCTGATGAAGGAAATCAGAGGTCGGTTAGGCCCATGTTGTAGAGCCTGTACTGCATGGCCTTCTTGGAAACCATGAATGTTTCGGACATGAGCTTAACAAAGTGGGGCTTGGATTTAGAGCGGTCGGCAATACTTTCTCCGTATTTAATGATCATTATCTTGGGCATTAACAGCTCAGCAGCGAATTGATTCGCTTGGAGCTCATAGAGGTTCCACTGGATGTTGCGGAACAACACCTCATCAGTGTCCTCGAATGAAGTCTTGTGCAGAAAATAGTGGCCCAATTCGTGGGCTACAGTGATCCGCTGCCTGGTGAGAGAATTTTCCTTGTTGTACCGTATCACCCAATGTTTATTTCTATTGTGAAAATAACATTTTCCTTCAATGCGCTCATGTTGAACTTTTCTCTTGCTCAGATAGCCAAGCTCTATATTTTCATTTTGAGCTATGTTGAATACATTCACAGGAGGTGTATTCTGCTTGTTGTCGTTTAGAATATGATCCACCCAAGTAGCAAAATCAAGCTTGTCTCGTATATCCTGCAACTTGACGTCCTTCATTCAGCAAAACTCCTTCCTAAGAAAACACAGCCAGACATGATCACTGTTCTGTCTCTTCTTCTGTATCATCCAGGCCATAGCTTTCGTCAGGAAGCTGCTGGATCTTGTCATGCAATTTTTTCATGCCGTCGCCATAATGAATGACAATGTTTCGTGCCTGGACCATATTGTCAATGATATCACTTGCTTGCTCATAGACTTCCGGTATTTCAAATAACTTGCTAATCAAACGATTTACGAGCTCCTGCTTTCCCCCTTCATAGTCCTCCCCGGGGAAAACAACCTTCCCTCCGAGTCCGTCAACAATATGACCTATCTTTTTGAGATACTGGATCCGTTGACCGGTTAAATAATGGTGGATTTGCATGACATTGACATCGAGTTCTCGGGCAAACTCAGCCTTGTTGCCGTTAAACTCTTCATCGAGACATCTTTGGATCTCATTGAGCACATCATCAGCAAAGCCCATAACAACTCACTCCGGATTTTCGCCGAATCCGTTTTTTTGTGGATTGACTTGTCACGCCGCTATCACAGGGCGATGAAAATCGTCCAGTTGCTGCGTTGATTCCAAAAGCTCAAATTCTCATCTGAGCGAGATCGTACGGTCCGGATAGCGGGCTTTTGAGACCGTAAGAGCACCGCTTCTTCTTTTTGGAGAAAAAGAGGCAAGACAATGTGTTGATAATCTCACGTCATTTTGTTTCTTTTTGCGAAAAAAACAAATTCTCCTCCGACCTTAAGCTTTTGCGCTTTTTCCTAGAAATTTTTGAACGTTCTATCTGATCAGGGCCCTTGCAACAGGCTGTCCAAGGGGCCAGAGCCAGCCTCGCTTGACCGCCGATCTCATTCGCTCTCTCCCGGATGGAAAGAAGCCAACTCAGGCATCCTAATTCAATCAAGCCCCAAACGCAACCACAAGGCCCGTCCTCGAGCCTCGCAACGAACAGAGCCTCCGTTCTACTTCACGCCAAACCGTATCGCAACCGTTATATAACACACACAAAAAACACATGATTTGATCAGAATAATCTTTTGTTTATTTTTTTTCAAAAAAAGCTTTCAATTATTATTGACAACTACCTATCGCTTTGTTTAAATAAAACCAGATTTTGCTAACAAACTGTTGAATACATCGCTGAGCATGATGCGCCCTGATTTTGGCTTAAAGGGCACACAATGAAGGCTTATCTCACATCACCCTGCCCCTTTCCCGATCATGCTTGAGATAAGCTATTTAAATCACAGTAACAAACTGGGGTTTTCCAAATACCATCATTGCAACGACACCACAAAAAAAGGCCTGTCGGTCAGCTCGATACGTCCAGCTCCGGAAAGGCCCGTGCTGCTCCTTGGAGGTTTCGGTGTATGAGCCTTTTATCATTTCAAGAAGGTAAAGAGGTTGCGGACTCCCCAGATACCGTGGGTGAGCCGAATAGCCAGGCTAGCAAGACCCGGCAGGAGCGGTGTCCTTTATGGATAAGGGGAAGCAGAATCTGGGGGCACAGCTGTTCTCTCTCCTCACATCTGAGCTTTTTCTATAGCGGAAAGAAGAGGACGTGCAGTGTATCGGACTTTAAGTTCTACGCCATGAAGGTTCCGTTTTTTCTGGGAATTCTTTTCCTGTTGCTTTCATCCCTGAGCGATATCTTCCTCCTCCCGGCTCTTTTGATCGGACTCGTACTCAGCTGGTCCACCCAGACCTATCTGAATGCCTCGGCAATCAATCTCGATCCTCATTACCCAACATATAACAAGGAGTCCTTGAATTGACCTGGACAAGCGACATCTTCCTCCATAAGCGGATAGGTCATGTTTTTTGCTGGTCGAGAAGGATCTCTTTTATCGCCACATTGTGTATTCTCCTGGTGGCGATCATGGGATATCCCAGTTTCCATTCCTTTATTGCTGCCCTGCTGGCAACCGTGACCAGTGAATTCCTGTATCAAGTCTATCAATTCAAAACTCAGCAGCATGTCTCCACATCTGACAATTGTGGACAATGCAGTGAGGTATCCATCAAGACGCGCAAGGATGGATGTCTCTAGATCCGTCTCTCTTCGTGGAGTAAACAGCTTCCACACCTCACACAGAGGCGCTGCGGGTTTCCCTGGATCCATACCGGGGAGGGTTTGGCCTTTTTTTCCGCTCTCTATTGCGGGAATCCGCTGTAGCAACGCCCCAGGTTGTGCAAAACCGATAAATCATGAACGCTTCATCCCACGCTTTCCCGCAGAGGTGAGGAGGCCGGTTTCAGCAGAGCTGCACCGGATATCCGCCTTCCTCAAATCCCGGCATCCCGCCAAGAGCTGCAGATCCTGACTTCTTCGGACAAACCATCTATTCGCCCGCCTGTTGCGCCTCAACCGCTTTGGGCTCTGCAATTCGAACATAAGGAGAGTCCCGGGTGTTCTCCAGAGAGTATCCAGGAAATCTTCTTCATGGTCCTGTCTCCGACCAGTTTCCGCGTCAGGAGGCTCATGTTGCACGTTGTGGCAAGTTCGGCTATATTTCAGCAATATTCCGGCTCCTAAACAGTCAGGATTCCCATTCTATTGCCGAGGAACCATCATGGCCTCCAGGAAGAAGCGCAAGCATTCGCAGGGAGACAGGTCCGCGAATCACGAAATGGTCAAGGACAGTCTCAAGAACGAGCTTTTGGGCAAACAACAGGCGAACAAGACCTTTATCCATAAGCAGCTGGGTTCAATAGCCCGAGAATTGCACGAAGCCTCCCTGTCGAACCGCAACCAGGGACTGCGGGGCTTGATTGCGGTTTATCTTGCCGGTCTGGCCTGTTTCTTTATCAAAAAGGATTGAACGGAGTCCGAAGGCTCTCTGTCAACGACCTTTCCCCCTTTCATGCTCAACACCCCTTCGAGGCGATGACCGTCCCGAGCCGCCCCTCTAGAACCAACGCCAGCAAAGGAAAGCGTGCAACTATGGACAAGAGCCCCGAACAGTCACCAACATCCTGCAAGCTCTTCGTGCGGGAGCTCGTTGCCATCGCCCGCGACTGCAATGTGTGGCACTACGGCCCGGACATCAACCAGAGGATGCGAGCGGGCATCCGGATAGCCGACCGCTTCCTCCCTCACGACCATTTGGCCCATAAGCTTCTGGGCAGCTCCGTATCCCCGGAAAAAAACACGGCCATGCACGACGTTTCCGGATTCCGAGAGGAGCTGATTGCCGGTAATCAGGGGACGGAGGCACTCAGGCATATCGGAGCCGCAATCGCGTGCGTGCTGCAGAGCTGCTCTTTCTTGATCCACATGCAGAACCGTTCGGACTCCAAGCAGCTGCGCCAGGAGAATTCGGCGGAAAAAATCGAGGAGCGCAAAGCCGAGCTTGCGGACAACGAAGCGGGTCGGCAGGCAGGTCTGAAAATCAGAGACTTTATGAATGAAGCCATCAGCCTCGAGGAGCTGGAAACCGAGTTGCTGCACCTGTTTTGCCGCTGAGGCAAAAAGGGCAGCAAAAGAATTGCTTCCTTCTGTGGCAACCGAAAGAAGATGATCCGCTATCGCGACAGGGCCGGCAAATCGTTCATATTGCCAGCCGCGACTTCTTGGGTTATCTTTTGCCCTGTCAGCTGAACGCTATTCGCCGTTTTGTGAGGTCTGCCCGGCACTCGACGCAGCCTTGGGAAACGCACGGTTTCGGCCCCGAATGGGTCCGCGGATCCTTAGGGGGAAGCCCCTGGCTGCCCCAACTTTCTGATTCTCCATGCGGTGGTGAGGAACATGTCCCGATTCATCAAGGAAAAGGTCCAGGTCCATAATCCGAATGTACAAAAGGTGCGCCGTCACGGGGAGTCCCTGGAGGAGCCCACCTTTTCCCTGCAGAGGGGAAACATCGTCTTCCTCGGCCTCAGGGGGAGCGGAAAGTCCACTGTGGCCCGCGAAGTCGCTTCCCGACTCGAAGCCGAAATGGTGGATACGGACAAGGTGGTTCAGGAACGAGCCGGGGAAAGCATTGCCGAGATCGTGAACAAAAGCGGCTGGCAGGCCTTTCGGGATCTGGAAGAGGAAGTTCTTGGGGAAACCTGCGGGACAGTCGGCCGGATCGTGGCCACTGGCGGAGGCGTGGTCCTGCGGGAGGCGAACCGACAACGCTTGTGCTCCTGCGGAGCCGTATTCTATCTTATGGTCGGCATTCCCCTGATTGTGCAGCGACTCCAACATGAGGAGGACGATGAGGAACGTCCCGCATTGAGCCGGGAATCCCTCGAGGAGGAGCTCATCCAGACCCTGAGGCAAAGGGAGCCCCTGTACTACGAATGCCTGGACTATCTCCTCCCCGGGGAGAAAACGCCTCAGGAGCTCGCGGACAAAGTCCTGGAGACGCTGGAGCTTTCCTGATCTGGCTTTCTCCCTGCGAACAGCAAATCCAAAAACCCGAGCCATGAGTTCGAAGCCGACACCATGCACGTGCAAGGACTCGCCCCTATGATCATACCCGATCTCGTCGCCGAAGCCGCATCCCCGACCCAGAAGCCATGGGCCCTGTGGCCCTTCGGCCCCGGAGCCAGCGGAAGCCTGCTCCTGATCCTGAGCAAGTTCGTCTTCATCGCCCTTGTGCTTGCCCTGATCATCTTTCTCCTGCGCTGGGCTTTCGGGCCTGGCGGGCGCTTTCGGGACGAACGTTCGGAATCCCGGGAAAAGGCCCTGGAAGCCCTGGACATGAGCCTCGCACGCGGAGAAATCACCACCGAGGAATACAGGGAGCGCAAGCAGGCCCTCCTCGAGGACTGAGCCGTGCCACCTTTCCCGACCCGTCATTGTACAACCTCCTTCCGCGGATACCCCCTCCCTGCTGCCTCAGGCTCAATTTGTTCTCGGAAAAACAAGCCGGCAAGACGCTCAGAACGCCAGGGACAAAGCACGAATCTTCCTTTTGATCCCAGCTCGGCATTTCTCCCTTTGCCTGCCCAGTAAAAACGGGTGCCCTTTCAGGGTGTTTTATTG
>Ga0207714_1001303_pt1 | contig 16071 bp, 21 predicted proteins | sample PonA232FremontCA_2_FD_187270 | JGI IMG/M metagenome (GOLD analysis project Ga0207714, IMG submission 187270) | Marine sediment microbial community from Fremont, CA, USA - Pond A23 Sediment 2 (SPAdes) | ecosystem: Environmental > Aquatic > Marine > Unclassified | place: USA: Fremont, California... | reverse complement strand
TTGGTAAAATCAATGAGAAGGCCTTCAGGGCCGGCCAGGGTGACTCCCCGGTGACTCGTGAACATGGCCGCGTCGCCGCGCACCTCGTCGGATACGTCCTGGCCCCGGACATAGACATCCGTATGCTCGACCGGAGTATCATTTGATACCCGGTTGACGGTGAACTCATCCGGCCCAGGCCCGCCCAGGAAAAACACGCCGCTATCCGTGCCAACGAACAGCCCGTCCGCTGTCCGGCGAAGCAGATTCACCCGCGAATCAAAAGGGAAATACCCTTCGGCCAGGTCGAACCAATCGTAGATCCAGGGCGCTGAATAGAGCACGAACGAGCCATAGGAAATAAAGAGCCTGCCCCGGTAAAACTCCAGGTGGCGCGGAGGCAGGGGGCTGTGATAGTGCTCCTCGGCACTTCTCAGCGCGTCCTCGACCTTCTCGGAATACTCGGCAAAGTCGATCGCTCCGGAGAAATACTGCTGTCGGAGCTGATTGATCGTTGTCAGAGAACCGTCTAAGGACGTCAGGTCCGCGGTCCAGGGCATAACCGTGTCCGTTTCCGGCAGGTAGACGCCCCGGTCGATCTCGTTGCCGAAGTAAATCTCTCCCGTGGGAACCTGCTTAAAGCGCATGGTGCGCTCCGGCTTCTGCAGGGTGGCGAGAGCCTTGACCGAAAAGTCCGGAGCAAGCCGGCAGAGCTTACCTCCGGAAACAAGCAGGACCGGATCGCACTCTCGCGAAAGCGAATGGCCGCCGGCACTGGATCGCTTCACGAACCCCCGGCGACGACTCACTCGTGCCGTGTCTGAAATATCAACGTTCACTGCTTGTGGAAGCTCGGCCTGGCCGTCGTCATTTCGCAGACGAGCCGGGTCGCGCCTGGTGGTCAGGCCCAAGGCCCCAACAAAGACAGTGACCGCTTCGGCCATCTACAAGACCTTCTCGTTGACGTTCTGAATAAAGCCTTTTTCCGGCAGCTTCCCCTCGTCGAAGAGAATAGTGAACGTTAGCTCGCCCGTCCGCTTGTCCAGATGGAACGAGCCAATATGGTGGGCGATGACGTTCAAGACTCGCTGCACGCGGTCGTCGAGCTGTCGCTGCTCACTCTGCTGCTCGCTATCAGCCATAAATCCCCGCTAGATCAATTCATCATCGATATCCGACACGTTGCGCCGGAAATATCCCTGGCCCGTGCCGGCCTGCTTCACGAACGTCGGCGTGCCCGGTTGAACTCCAAGAAAAGAGTGCAGACGGGCAAAGGCCTCATTGAATAGCTTGTTGTGCGTGTTCCAGTTCATCTTTGCACCTTCCACGCCGTCCTCGACCTCATCGAAGACTTCCCTGGCCGCGTAATTGACCAGGAGCGGCGCCTGCATCTCGTGCGGGATGTAGTCGATCTTCGTAACGCCTTCGCCGCGATCAAAGAGCTTTGGCCTGCTCGTGTATGTGATCAGGACCGACTCCGGGGAAGAGCTCCCCGGAGCGTCCTGAAAATAGAGCTTGCCGCCATGAACGCAGATGAATCTCACCGACCCCTCGCCGTTCAGCCCGGGAAATTCCTCGATAAAGTCGGTAAGCGACTTTATAATCTGAACGTGACCGTCCTTCGTCTGGTTGAAGGCGTGATGCACATTCGCGTGAAAATCCTCGGGCAGATCGACGTTCGGCCCGGTCCCGCACTCGATCGTCGCAACAGTGGTCAGGGCCGGGAGAGCGATCATGGTGGCGATCTCTCCCAGGCCCTGATTGATCAGCGGGACAAGATCAGAGTCCGGATCATAGGACGGATCCTGAATCTTGTTCTTGATGCGGTTCAGGAGCGTATCCAGATCCATGAGTCACCTATTAGGCGTAGAGGCTATCCTGGCCCTGACCGATCATCATGGGATCGAACTCGAGATAGACAACGACCTTGCCTGTCGAAGCGAGGCTCACGTCCAGCTCGACCGGGCTGGCGTTGTCGAACTCCTGCATCTTCTCCGCGTCGGAGGCGCTGCCGTCGTAGTCAGCGACGTGCATCTGGCCGGTGTCCTTCCCGTTCAGGTCCAGGCTGAAGGTCGGATTGGTGTTGCCTGCCAAGCCGGCCTTAACCGGCGCAGAGCTGCTCTGGCTCGCGTTGGTGGATACCCGCATTCCGACCAGGCGCGAAGGCACGCTGGGCGGGGCAGCGTAATACTTGGTGGAGCTGGTGGTCCCGTCGATGACCATCGCAACTGTTTCAATGCTGGACATGGACATACATGCCTCCTATCAGTAGAGCTTTTCGCCCGTTTATGGTTATCCGCTCACGTCGAGCTTGGTTGCCGTGCCGCCAACAGCGACGACCACTGCGCCGTGACCGTCATTCACCGTCACGCCGCTGCCGCCTTCGCACTTGACCGTTGCATCGTTGCCGGACGCATCGGAGCCGGCGGTCGTGTCCACGAAGAACAAACCATCATCGGGAATGACGATGGTGTAGCTGGCATCCTGGCCCGTTGGCCGGAGCACCTTGCTCGCCGCCCTTGCGCTCGATACTTCCCAGGTGGCGCCGCCACTCACATCATGCGAATCCACCTCAAAGAGATTGACGTGGTTCACCGTGCCGATGGCGACGAGCTTTGTCAGATCCATATCGACCCTCCTTACAGGCCGGGACCATTCAGGCCCCGGCCTTTATTCCGTTAGCCGCTAGCTGGGCTCGCTGACGTCATTGGCCCGGGCGTGGGCCTTCCGATTGGTGCACAGGAGTTGGCCGGCCCAGCGGATGTTCGCGGTGGCGGTATCCGGCTGGCGGATGGGGCTCTGCCACTTGGGCGGAGTGAAATTCCGCTTCTTGTGGGTCTTGATGTCCAGGTACTTGGTGTTCAGGGCGTCGATCACGCCGGCGCTCTGGTTGTCGTCCGCCACGACGGCGGCGCCCTTGAACATTACGTTGTCGAACCCGGCATCTAGCAAGTCCCGGTTACTGTAGCGAACCTGGGGCTGCAGGGTTCGCTCGTAGGCGTCCTGCAGAGTCTCCGTGGTCATGTACAGGTCGGGCTTACCTTCCTTGGTGGTGTCCGTGGAGGCGGTGCGCCGCAGCCTTTGCATGAACTCGAAGCTCATGGTTTCGGAGGCAGTGATAACGTTCGCCTTCCACATGGAGAGGTCGTTCTCCTTGATCTCGCCGTAGGGAGTGGCGGGATCGGTGTTGAACAGGTCGCCCAGGCCGATGAACGGGCGAGGATCCTTGATCCCCTCATTCTTGGCCGCGGTGATGGAGGCGGACTTGCTGTTGTAGATCTCCGCTCCCATGGTGTCCCGGATGGACTTCTCGGCGTTATTGAGCTTGGCCTGGAGCAGATTGACCAGGGCCTGGTCGGAGCCGATATTCTGCAGCTCGTCCTCCATGTCGATGGTCAACGTCGCGAAATACGCGGCGTAGACAAAGAAGGCGGCTGTCAGGATCTCGGTCTTATTGACCGGCAGCTCGTCCTTCGGCCCGTAGGTGTTGGTGTTGGACTTGCCGTATTCCAAGTTGGCCTGGATCTTCAGGCCCCCGTCGTAGGTGTTGCCCCGGGACAGAAGCTTGTAGAGCAGGGCATTGGACTTGAAATATACATCCACAGGCTGGCGCTGATAGATGTAATCATCCGTCATCGCCTGCAGTTCGGTCAGTGTCAGTGCCATAAAAATAACCCCCTAAAGGCTATTGGGCCTGTCGGGCTCGCTGCAACGCAGCCATCATTCCCTGTTGCGGCCCAAGGTTCTTGTTGTTCTCGATCTCTCCGTGTTGGAGAGCCGCGCCGGAATCCTTGCCCACGGTGTCCGTGACCTGGGCGCCGTTTTTCACGGCCTGATCCCTCTCCTTCTGGAGCGCCTCGATCTGCTGCTGGAGCTCGGAAACCTTGCTTTCCGCCTCGGATCGCTTGAGTCGCTCGTAAGCGCCCACCTCGTCCATGAGCGGACTGGACTTCAAGAGCTGCTGCATTTCCTTGGAGTTGTAGTACTGCTCGAAGTCCGGATTGCTCTTCATGTACTCCTCGGTGGCCTGCTCCAGCTTCTGCTGCTCCAGCCGCTGCTCGACAACATCATTGGCCTGCTGCTTGGACTTCTCCTCCATGATCCCACGCTGGCGAACCTGATACTCGTCCAGGTTGATCTCACCGTCCTTGAGCATTCGGTCCAGCTCATTAAGCTGAGAATCATGGTCGGGCTGCTGGCCCTGACCGTCCTCGGAGGTTTTCTGCAGGCTGTCGAGCTTCTGGTTGACCTGCTCAATGTCCTGCTGAGACTTCTGCAATGTCTGCAAAAGCTCCTCTGTGGACATTTGGCCGGTCGTCTGCTGCTGCTGATCAGACGCACCCGCTTGGTCAGAACCTTCGGTCTGCTTGGACCCTTTGTCCTGAGACGACTGTGTCTGATCTGTAGAAGACTGCGACTGATTGTCGCTTGTCTGCTGTTCGCTATCGTTCTCGTTGTTCTTGGAAGTTCCTGAGTTGTCTACTGGCTCGGACCCAGTGGGAACTGCCTTTTCCTTCTCGTCCTTGGATGCCATAAAGTGCTCCTGTGTGCGCTTTTCTGGTTTCATTATCTCCGATGCATGTGATGTCAGTCAATCAACATGCACTTTACATAGACTATGCCTTTGGATTCTCGACAAGCCCCTTTTCTTCTACCGCCTTGTTCAAATCAGTGCGTGATTCGATCGGCGGCTCATCATCATCCTGGACTTGTGCGCGAACATTATCATCAAGCCATCTCGGGTGGTCGTCCTGCACATTCGGCGTGGAAACAATCTTGACCGCCACACCTCCGCAGTGGTCGCAGGACGTCATCTTGTCTCCGGCACGAAGAACCGGACGGAATCGTTCCGTGATCTCCTCGCACAGCCTACACTGAAACTCATAGAGTGGCATAAACGGTCCTCATTTCTTGTGGTAGCTTGGCGAGACGGGCTTGTCGCCCTTGTCCCGCTTAGCGTTGTAGATCTTTGCCGCCTTCTTCTTGGCCTCTTTCTTGGACAGACCCTTCTCGATCAGGCGCTCTTTGATCGCTTCATATTGCTCAGGCATAATGCCTCCTACGTAGCCTGCCCCGTTCCCGTATTCTGGCCCTGCTCCGCCTTGGGCGTGCCTGGCTTGCTCGGTGCGCCCGGACCCTGAATGCTGCCGCCTTGCTGCGGCCTCGCATTGCCAGGTCCGCCCTGGTCCCGCAGAAGAGCTTGCTTGAGGCGCTTGGCCTGCTCTTCCGGGAGCCCGGACTGCACCAGGATGTTCAGCGCACCGTCCAGCTCGTTCTCACCCATGCGCTCGATGACCTCCTTCCAGTTGCGGAAATTGAGCGTCTCGAGCAGTGCGCGGCGGTCAATGGCCCCAAGCTGATAGAGCTGCACAGCCTGCTGCTGCTCCTGGGACTCTGTTCGGGCCACAGTGGACCCCGATTCCACGACATACTCAAAATCCAGCCCGGCCAGATCGATGCCTCGGATAGACTGCTCTGTCCCATTGACCGTGATCGTCTCCATCTCCGTTCCGAAATTCTGAAAAAAGGAGATGAAGCACCGGCCACGCTCGCGAACGATATGGTCCACAGCCCGGATCTTGGAGCGGACAAGCACGGCGGCACGTTCTTGGAGCTGCTGGATCGCGCTGGCCGCGATAACCCCGCCCGGCTGCTCCCCGCGCTGCGCGTCCTCGATCTGACTGATCCGGTCGAAGAAGGTGAGAAGCGTGTTGAGCGCCTGGAACAGCCAGCTCGGTGGCGTGGGCATTTCCAGCCACCTGATCCCCAGGCTGGTCTGATAGCTGTTCGGCTGCAGGACGAGACGAGGCACGTAGCGAATGTGGCTCTCGTTCAGCCCGGTATCCCGGGGCAGAATGAGCGGCGGGTGCATCGACATTCGCAAATAGCTGGTGATCGTATTCCACAGGTCGTCGATGGCCTGGTTGATGTCACCGACCAGCTCCGCCATGGAAAATCCCCACGGAGAATGAGGATCCTCGTAACTCGTGCCCTTGAAGAAGGGGAATTTGTCGTAGAGATACGTCCTCTCCACGATGCGCTGAGGCAGCTCTGGATTGATGTTAGGATTCATGGTGTCGGCAAGAACGACGTGTCCCTGATTAGTTAGCGTCACCACCCGGACGTTGCCCGGATAGCGATATTTCTCGATCCGATTTTCCTCGACCAAGGGCTCGCCCGTGTTCGGATCAATGAGCTGTTCGCCCGTCTCCGGGTCCAAGACCGGCTCATACTCGATTTCCGTGAACGTGGAGTAGTCCCGGATCCAGACCTCGATCACCAGGCAGTTGTCCTGCAGGGACGGCTTGCCGCCCGGACCAGGGTGCTGCGTGGGAAGATAGTTGCCGGAGGCATTGATGGAGTGCTCGTTCGTGCCGCTGGGAATGATCCGCTCGCGCTCGCGCTCTTCCCCGAGCACAGAGTAGGCGTCCTCCGCCACGATGCCCTTCACGCCGTACTTCTTCTCCGCGACCTTGGTGTTCATCGTGTATTGATGGATCACGTACGGCGCGTCGTTGGGCGTCTTGTAATGGCCGGGAGCCTGGAGAAAGGCCATCGGGTCCATAACCACAGCGTCGGGCGTCCCGCTCCTTCGATGAAAGACCATCTTCTCGATCGTCACGCCGTAGACTTCCTGCTGCGTAACGCTGCGGGAGAGAGACTCCTGCTGATCCTCGCTGTTATTCCAGACTTTTAGCTTTTGCGTCAGGGCCTCGTCGTAATTGGAAGACAGGCCGGACACGGAATGGGCCGTGGCCTGGGGGCTGCGAGCCGTGATGTTGGCGACCGTGCGCTGCACGTTGGCGGTCAGGATGGAGAGGGAGAGCTTTTTGCTCTTGCCGCGGCGAACGCCGGGGAGAAGATCAAGAGCGACGGAATTGTTCGGGCGGAAGTGACGGTAGTTGTCCATCCACCGCTCTTTGAGCCCGAGGCGCTGTCGTTCTTGCAAAGCGGCCTGATAAAGCTGGAAGAAATAGGCGCCCACATCCTGGTCGCCTTCGGGAGGCAGGTTAGTCAGATCCCACTTGTCTTGCTTGCGAACGACTTTTGGATTTATCCTCGCCGTGTTCTCTCGCGCCATAAAAAAGGCCTCGTCGGATTGTGTCCGGCGAGGCCTTGCGGCGTTGCCTTAGTGAAATATACGGCGCTGCCCGGAGGCGAGTGCCTAAAGCTATGCTTTTATTTTTCGGAGCCGCCGTGCGCTGGGTTTAAGGGACTATACTAAGATCGTCCCTCCTGGAGATGCTCCCGGACACCACCCGGGCTCCAGGATGCCGTTTGGCCCGGCACGGTCGGGCGGGCTGATGAGGCCGCTTTTCTCCCCGGCTCCGCAAGCGGGATGCAGGACTTGAACCTGCACGGAAAGAAGTTCCAACAGGGCGTGCCTGCAGCGTCTACCATTCCGCCAATCCCGCTAAATAATGCCACCGTAGCGGCAAGTTCTTGTCACCCCCGGCCTACCCGGGGGCGGAGGTGAGTGTGCCGCTCTTCTGGAAAGGAGATAACAGAAGAACGACTCCCGGGGTTACACCCTCTTAGGGCTGAAAAGTGCAGCCCTATTCTCCACCCCGGGTGGGAGCAGCCGGCTCGTGGGTGGCTACATTGAAGCCCCGGTATTAGCGCCCCGGTGGCGGGCGCTGATGTGAAAAAGCTAGTTATGAATCTTGTCGTATTCCCCGTCGCGCACGCGCTCGAGCATGGCCTTACCGAAGCCGAAAATCCGAATGAGCGCAACGATCAATGCGTTCAGCTTCTTGCTATCACTCATCCGCTTGCTCCTGTCCGAGCTGCTTGAGCGCCTCGCGCTTTTTCTTCGGCCTTCCAGGCTTCTTCTTTTTCTTCTGCTCCTGCTCCTGCTTTTCCCCGGCCATCTCGCCGGAGAAGAAGTCGAAGTCCGGATCGAAGTCAGCCCCCTTGGGCCGCGTCATCCGCTCAAAAGCCTTGGGGCCGACACCATACTTCTGATCCTCGTCGTCATACCACACGATCCGCTCGTGCACGTCCTGGTAAGGAGCCCCGCACCCCGGGCAAACAAGATCAGCTCCCGCGACGGACACGTCGTTCGTCGGGAACGAGGACCAGGCATTTCTTTGGTAAAAATCCAGGAGCCGAAACCATGTCCCGTCCGGGCGGCGGTGTGGATCATACTTATCCGCCAGAACCATGTGATAGCGACCGCCGCAGGCAGCGCAAGGATATAATCCATATCTCATCCCCTATGCCCCCACCCTGTCGTTCAGATCGACAATGATCCTGCCCTCGGAATGCAAGGTGGATCGAAATTTGCCGCTCGTCTCCAGGCCAAAGTTCTTGCGGAAGCCAATGAATGACACCTTGGCGTCTCCGCTCTTGCGATGGGTGAGCGTCAGCCGCATATACCTGGGATGATCCTCGGTGAAGTCGAGAAGCATGGTGTTGTTATCGCAGTTGAAAAGGAGAGTGATATAATTGTAATCATGTAGCCCGAATTTGCGAACAGCTTCGGTATTGATGTAGAGATTCTTCTTAGTGAGCGAGACGCAAGGAATGGCTGGACGCCAGCACTGATTCGCGCTGCTCGGATTGAAGCCTCTGAAAGCGGCAAGATCCAGGCTCTTACTTTCCGCGATCTTTGTTTCTTGCTGTTCCACGTTATTATCCTTGTTGATCTCTTCTTGGGCAATCCTCTTGATGTCCTGAACGAACGAAGAATTAGAGCTTTCTTTTTCCTTGTCCGTCAGTAGGATGCCGTAGGCTGTGCGACCAGTTGAACAGCCGGAGCACTGAGAGCTGCTCTCTCTGCACTCCTTGCATCTAAAGGCGCACTCCTTGGGCCTGGTTACTTTTTGACAACTACTACAATAAAACGTTTTGTTTTGCTTAATGAATTGGGCCGTTCTCTTGGCGCCTTTCTCCATGTTGCTGTAGTGGTCACTGTCGTCGTTTCCTCCCTTCTCTACTCCTGCCGGCTGCTCGAAGTTGCGTTCTGCAAAGAACATCACCTCTCTCCTTGGCTATCTCCCTTCTCTCCTTGCGAAGATTCACCACCGACAAATTGAGGGTGCTGGTTGTACGTATTAAGAAATTCACTGTTTCTTTTCATCACGTCAGCGCCCAGCGCAAGATCGTCGTCGCTCTCACTCTCCTCCTCTTGAGGCATGAAAGGATTATATGCCGGCTCGTTCTCGTCCTCGCCCTTGGCTATCGCTGATGACGGCTTTTCCGGGCTCATAAATAGCCCTTCGTGCGGCTCGCGCTTTGTTCGATACACGAGAAGTCCGCCTAGAGCGACGCCTATGAGAGCTACCAAAGCGTTTATGTTACTTAAAAGAACGATAAGGGCGACTGTCGTTAATTTCATGGAGAATCCTTGAACTTCGTTTTACTTTCCGTCACCATATATCGCACTTTCCAGGATACGCAACCTATCCTCGACGGCTCGTAAACGCCGCTCATATTCCCCACGCCTCGTCGTCAGCAGAAATTGCGTCCCGCATTGGATCGTCCGGCAAATCATAGAAGGCAACCGGAGCCTCCATGTCATCCTGTTGCGATTCCACAGCCGCGATCTCCTCATGCTCCCTCTCCATGGGCGTTTTCGGGACGGGAATGTCCAGCGCGGATGTGCCGTGTCCCGGGCGGGAGGCACAGACGTATCGCGTCTCGTCGGCGATGTGATCCTCGCTGGTCGTGTCTATGTCCTCCGGCTCCTTCTCGTCCCTTTCCAGGACAGGAACCGTCCGGATCCACGCCTTGCAGTTCTCCGTGATATAGAGCATCGGCGTGTAAATGGCGTTGATGATCTGGTCCTCGCCGTCGTCAGTCCGGATAACCTCCCAGTCCGTCATCTCCCCGCGCATGAGGGCACGCATGACGTCCCATCCGGGGATCCGCTTGTTGTCGCCGCGGCGAAAGACAACGCCCTGCTCCGCCATCTTCTCCCCGATGCTCGGCCCGTCCTCCTGCTTGAAGACCGCGGGGTCGGCGATCCGGTCCACGGCGTTCGTCCCGATCAGGTTGTGGCGCTGCTCAAGCTCCAGGATCTGACGGGCAACGTCCCGGGACTCCATCCGGATTCCGGTGTTGGGCCTATCCTTCACGCAGCCATACCACTCGAAGAAGCGAACAAGCGCCCCACGCGGCAGAGCCCGTCCAAGCTCGGGGATATACTCCCCTCCGGATATGGCATACCAGCCGACGGAAAAAGGCCGGGCAGAACCCCAATCAAAGCCCATCAGCCGGTCCCAATGCTTCGGAGGACGAAAATACGGAATGACGATGCGGCTCTTCTGCTGATTCCAGATGTCGTCGAAGAAGCCGCCCAGGATGACGTCCCAATCGCCCTGCAGCCACGCCCGGCGCAGCTCCGGGTCTTCGATCGACTCCAGCTTTTGCTTGTAGGCCGGGTCATTCTCCACGAGGATCCGGTTGTCCTCGACGTTGCTGGGAATGAAAATCTTGGTGTCGGCGCCCTCATGCTCTTTGATCGGAACACCGCCCTCCGGGGCGGGAGAGATGAACTTGGACTTGATGTAGTTGTGGCCGGGACCGCCCGGGTTCCCGGTCAAAAACATTGTGCACTTGATACCATGCGGTGAGCGGAGACAGCCATTGAGCTGATCAATGAGCTGATCGATGAAAGGGAAGGTCGGCGCCTCTTCCACTGATATTTCAGTATTGCAGTTGACTAGGCCCGTATCGTAGGAGATGTAATGGTTGACTTCATCTACTGTTATATCATATACTTCCTCTAAACCATAAGGAGAAAGCGAACATGCCCCGTAAAAATTTTCACTCACTGCCGATCGAACAGTGCCGTCGTAAGGATGCAGGTACCATGAAGACCGGACATGGTTATGTACTTGAATATTGTCCCGAGCATCCTTGCGCTGAATATCTTGGAGTGTGTTTCCAATATCAACACCGGTTAGTCGTTGAAGAGTATTTGGGCCGAGAGCTTGAGCCAGATGAAATAGTGCATCACTGTAATCATCAGAAGGACGATAATGACCTGAGCAACCTGGATATTGCTCTTCGCTCAGATCATATGCGCCATCACGGCAAGCAGTGGCACAAGAACAAACCGCTGAACGATCCGGAAGTGATCTCTCAGGTCTATCATGCTGCGAATGACAAGAGCCTATCGAAGAAAGACTTCCTAAAAGACTTTCCGCATTCCCTCTCGACCCTAAACCGGATTCTCGACAAGTATCACATATCCTGGAAGTCTCCGTTCTATCACTATGATCTTGATCCAGAATATGTCGAGAAAGTCTTACAGTCACATTCGCGGAGGGACGCCTTAAAAATCTTAGGATGTTCCGTCCAATATCTTTGGAATCGATTCCCTGAAGCGATGCGAAAGACGGCCAACAGAAAGCTGAAGAGTTATCAATGGAACGACCCAAAATAGGATGCGACGTCGGATTGATCTGTGATCCGTAAGCTGTCGTCGCCTTCACACATTCGTCAATCCTGGGGCCAAATTTACGATTTACCCTCCTTGGCCCCTCCAAGGTCTGAACGTAGTCGTCTACCTCTATATCCTCGATGCATTTAGGGGATCCATCCCCCATCAGAATTCGCGTTCCACGGCCTACACAAAACTGAGAGCCTTGAAAGAAGTCGAGCTTTTCCGGCGTCTCCATCGCCGTCAGCATGATCTGAGCGCCGTTGTCGAAGTAGAGGTAATTCGTCTGGCTCGGGCCACCCGTGCGCCGGGCCGGCAGGCCCATGTTTCTCAGCTCGTCCAGCCGGCGACGAAGCTCATGGAAGTGTTTGTAATTCTTCCGCACGAACAGGCCGTTCCAGCCATAACCGTGCCGCATGGCCCCCATGATCTGACGGCCTATGGCGCAGTCGGTCTTTCCGCCTCCACGCGCGCCGCCGAAGAATATCTGGTCGCCCGGACAGGTCACGGCGAGCGCTTGCGGCCCGGGCTGCGGCATCCAGATATTACCCAGGACGGATTCATCAAAAGACGAGCTGTCACCTTGCGCCATATCTTGTGCTTGACCTTCGCGTCGTTTCTGTCGTTCTCGGAGTGCGCTGGACTCATGGTTCAGCTTTTTCAATTAGAACGCTGCGGCAGCGCTTTCAGCAAACCCGAACGGCTTCCTACGCTTTGGTTATTTTTGTGTCAATAATGTTAACAACTCGTAACGAGATTTGTCAAACCCAGACAAAAACCGTCAAAAAAAACAACTATATGAGCAAGGCGATGGGGAGAAAGGGACTCCGGCGAATAGAACCCACGCCACACGCGAAGAAAGAGGGGGCGGGTTAGGGACTCCGGGAAATAGAATCCCGGGGGTCGGGTCGGGGAGCAATGTCAGGCGGGAGAAAAAGCAATCCGGACGGAGCTTAGGGCATGTTTGTGTGTGCGATTATTATATACCTTTAACCCATATAGGAGTCCCTTGACCCTTATTGGGGGGTGAGCTGAGAGAGATACATACATACGCACGTGAGCGCGGGACGACGTTGTTGATCGCTTCGCAGAGCTGAGCGAAGAGCGCAGCCAGATGACCATATCCCATGCACCATGATCCTTCGGGACAGGGGAGGGGGGGTACCCCATACCCCAGGGCATATCCCATTGTTCTTATTTATTTTTTTTACGGGTTTGTGGGGCAACATTTTCACATTCACACACAAGGGGGATGGGATGGACTACATTATCGTAATTATCATTGCTGTTGTCTTGTCCGTAACGATAGGAACTGCAGACTAAAGGAGAGAGGCTATGCGAACAGTGCTGCTTACACTCTGGACCGAGGCTTTTATACTTACTGTCGGGACATGCATCTACGCTATAATCTATTAAACCAAGGAGCGAAAATATGCAATTCTCAAAGAGGCTGCGAGCAAAACTAAAAGAAAATCGTGTAGGTATGCCTTGGTTCAATGAGCTTGCTGAGCTCATGTTTCTTCAACCTTGGGAATGTAAATAGCCACCAAGCCCCGGGCCTTGCGCTCGGGGCTTTTTTTACGGGTTTTATTCAAAAAATCACAGCACACAATCCAAAGACCAAGGAGGCACGTTATGACAGCGACACAGCAAGCGACGGTTATGAATCGCGTAGTTCACCCCGCGACCTGGGGCCGCGGGCCACTTCCAAGGCAAGTGTCGGGATTGTTCTACAACAATTCGCTAAAAGGCTCTGATTTCCACGGTGGCTTCTTCGTTGCTCGCGGCACGAGCAGCGAACACATTCCGACGAGGAAGGGCAACGTCCTGGTGATCTGGAATCACCAATATATCATAGGCTTGCTCAGGCATTGCGAAAGCGGCAAGATCAGGTGCTTGTCACTCGAAGAGCTGCAAGCTATTGAGAAGTGGCGCAATGCTCGCGCCGAAGCTGAAGCCAAGGCCAATGAGCTGGCTCAAAGCGCATAACAGCCGCGCGGCGGGGCAGGCTGGAGGCTGAGTGACACCAGGCTCCGGGGCGTGACCTGAAGGAGCCATAAGTCAAGCGAGCACGAGGCCTGCCCCGAAACCATAAATCAAAGAGGAGAATGTTATGAAAATCAAAATCATTGAGATCAGGACATTAAGCGATGAACTCGAAAAGCTCGAGTGTATCGCTTACCTCAAGCTCCTGGAAGATCAGGAGCCGGCTGAATGCCCAAGATCATAAACTCAAGCCGCCCCGGGCCTCGCGCTCGGGGCTACGCTCTCCACGCGCAGCCGCGGATCCTTGAGGCGGCAGCAACTCTCAACGCCCAAGGCAGCAACTCTCAACGCCCGAGGCAGCATCCCTCAACGCCTGAGGCAGCAGCCTCACCCCTCGATGATCTCCGCTCAACCAGCTAAGTGGTAGCTCAGCCCTGTTTGAGCCATGCTCAACTGTCCCAGGTGGTAGCTCATCCATCATGGAGCGTGGCTCAACGGGCTTGGTGGTAAGATCAGGGTGAGGCGAGCCTGTCAACCTGATCATTTAACCGGGTTAACGGGTGTTGCAACTTGCAACATAGCTCAACCTCCATCACTCAAGGATTTACTCAACAAAGTGACAAAAATTGTCACCCATATATCAAATATCGTCATCATCATTTTTTTACGGGTTTTGTTCAAAAATCTTTTAACCAAACTCAAAAAAGGAAAGGAGCGATATGCTATGTTCAAATTCTATACGTGCCCCAACTGCGGCGAAGAGTTCAAGGATTGGTTCCACACTGTTCAATGCCCAAACTGCAATTATCAAACTCTCAGCTATATTGAAATGCTGCATTTCAGGATCGAAGCGGCTGAAAGAAGGATCTACCAGCTCAACAAAATGCTCATCCGTCAATCTTTTTCTTTCTACATTCACTAAACTTTCGCTACATCATTTTATTTCCAATCTCTTTTTTTCTTTTTTTTACGGGTTATATCAAAAAATCTCTTTTTAACCTCTAACCACAAGGAACAAGGACCATTAACCAAAAACCCAAGGAGGAGCAGCCATGACGACACAGATCAACCAGCAGGCAATGACGGAGCAGGTGTTCGACTCTTACACCTGGAGGACTTTCGAGGCGGTATGCACAGGCAGGCCAGAATACAACGTCTTCTTTCCGGAGAGAGAAGTGGACGGCGAAGTCTGGCCGGCCACCTTCGAGACGAGCGTGGCGGTCAATGATAGCGACGGTAAGCCCACATGGTATCGGATTAGGGTCTATGATGGCCTTGCCAAGATCTTCAACAGCCATCTCAAGGAAGGCAATAAGGTTGCCCGGATCAACTGCCAGGGCTATCTGAAAAGCCGGACATACAAGGACCGTAACGGGAAAGAACAAATAGTGCATTTTACAGTTGTCCCGAACAAGGCCGACGAGAATGGGTATCTGTTCCTCAAAGTGCTGTCCACTTGGCAGCACATGCGGGACAGCTCAGGCGGTGAGGATCCGTTCGCCATGGCCCAGGATCAGGCTCAGTCCGAGAGCCGAGCCGAGGATCAGCGAGCCGAAGCTACGGCTTCTGCCCAGGCCGATAAGCTGCACGGGCTCGTTCAACAGGGCAGCGAAGAAATGGCCCCTGAGACATACGGACTGCCTGCAGGGGCCGATAATATGGATGCACCGTTTTAATAAATCTCAAGCCGTATCGAGCCGCGGGGAGGATCACGAGCTCCTCGCGGCTCGATTTCAAAAACACAAGGATCATAGACTAAGGAGGTAGCAGCATGGAAGAGGCGCTCGACTACCTGAATGAGCTGGATCGGCAGGGACAGACGGAAGAGCTTTTCCGCGTCGAATCCGAGTATATGCGCGAAAAGCTCCAGGCAGAAGACGAGGCTAATCGTCTTCACTTAGAGAGTCTCGAGTTTCTCGACTAACATCGATCACATTGCTTGAGCCGTCGCCGTCCTCATCGGATGGTGGCGGCTCTATTTTTTGCTGCGAGTCGGTTGATTTCATGGCGGACTGGTACCACTTGGTCCATTCCTCAAGGTTCGACGGTTGAGGCGGCAACGAATTATAATTGTTCTGCACATTGATCTGAGTGCCGGGCTGATCACTAGAGGCAGCATTTTTCTGATCATCATAGCCAAAGTTGACCTTCAGATCGAAAATCCTCCCGGCCATGTAGCCCTGGCCCTCGACAACCTGTCTATTGCGCTGTCCCTCGATCTTCAATTTAGCAGCTCTGATCACCTTGCTGCAGTTATCTCCACGCTTCTCATAGAGGAATATCGCCTGGCGGGAGACAAAGCCAAGATGCAAGGCCAGCTCCGGCACGGTATAGACGCGGCCCTCTTCGTCGCATTGCCTGAAATATTCCTGGCACTTCTCCCACAGGTGCTGCGGATCGAGGTATTTGCGGCGATAGTTGGTTTTTTTGGGGAGGCTTTGAACGTCGGGCTCCATATTGTCGAAATCATTGAACAGATCGTCGAGCTGCTCATTGATCTCCTCGTTCTTGTCCTGGGGATGTTCCTGCTGATTTTGAGGCAGGTTCTCTTCCTTGCTCATAATGATCTCCACGGGCTCAGAATTTACACAGATGGTACCTCCCTGAAGCGGCGTGGGCAAGCAAGGACGACTGAGGCAGTAGCTTTGAGAGATAAAAAGCGGCAGCGGCGATCATCTTATTACGAATAATAATTATTCCTATATTCCACTTTCCAC
>Ga0207714_1001301_pt1 | contig 16076 bp, 13 predicted proteins | sample PonA232FremontCA_2_FD_187270 | JGI IMG/M metagenome (GOLD analysis project Ga0207714, IMG submission 187270) | Marine sediment microbial community from Fremont, CA, USA - Pond A23 Sediment 2 (SPAdes) | ecosystem: Environmental > Aquatic > Marine > Unclassified | place: USA: Fremont, California... | reverse complement strand
TCGTCTCCTTCGCGGGGCTGGACCTGGAAGGAGCCACCGTAGCGGGTCACGATCCAGTTGACGAGCCAGAGCCCGAGCCCGTCACCGTGTTCCAGCGCGGTTTCACGGCCGGCCTCGATGACCTGCCGTTCGGTCTCGGAGAGACCCGGTCCGGAGTCGCTGACGTGGACAGCGATCCGACCGGTGTCGGTCGTTTCGGTCCGGAAGGAGACGGGCGACGAGGCGTGTTTGGCGGCGTTGTCCCCGAGCTCTTCGAGTGCGGATCGGAGTCGCCCGGTCGCGAAGACCGGATCACTGTGGGTGGCGTCGACGGTGAACTCCACGTCGGGATACTCGGCTTCGAGAGTGTCGACAACGGCCCGGACGTCGGCGGCGACATCTCTGGACTGGGGCGGTTCGGCTGCACGCATCGCCATCTGCAGTGACCGGGCTTTCTCGCTCATCTCGGTGAGTCGGTCGACACGGTCAGTGATCCGCCCTGCCATATCGGCGACATCGCCCTCGGCCCGGTCCGCGATCACCCGGGCGAAGCCACCGATCGCACTCATCTCGTTGCGGAGGTTGTGCCGGAGCACGCGGTCCAGCACCGCAAGCGATCGTTCCTGGCGTTTCCGCGCCGTGACGTCCTGTTGGAAGCCCACGAAGTGTGTGACTTCCTCCGAACTGGTTTCGGTCACCGGCGCCACAGTCAGTTCGTTCCAGAAGGGACTGCCGTCGGCGCGGTAGTTGAGTATCTCTGTCGTGAGGGGCTGTTCGCTGGCGAGTGCCTGGCGGATCCGGTCGACAGTCGCCTCGTCTGTCGCCTCGTCCTGGAGGAACCGACAGTTTCTCCCCTGGATATCTTCGCTTTTGTACCCGGTGAGCCGTTCGAATTCGTGGTTCGCGTAGACGATCGGGAAGTCGTCTTCCGTCGCATCAGCGATCGTGATCCCGACCGAGGCGGCCTCGATCGCCCGGTTTTTCACCCGCAGCTCGTGTTCCCGTTCGCGCCGCCCGGAGATATCGCGGACGATACAGTGGCGGAGGTTGTCACCACCGAGTTCGACGACACTCGTACTGACCTCGACGTGGATCTCAGACGAATCGTCCCGCCGGAGACGGAGCGGCGTCCCGTCGTCGAACCGATCACGGGTGGTTACTTCGGCCCCACTCAACAGCCGCCGGTACCGGGCACGCTGGTCGGTCGGGTGAAGCGAAGGGAGAGCCATCCCCTCTAACTCCGTGCGGCTGTACCCAGTCAACTCGACTGCTTTCCGGTTTGCGCTGAGAATCTCGCGACTCTCCTCGTCGGTGACGAAGATCGCATCCGGAGCCATCTCCAGGAGTGTCTCGTATCTGCTCTCCAGTTCGTCGCGCTTTCGTTTTTCCTCGCTGATGGCTTGTTCGTGTTCGCTCGCTTCGAGTTCACGACCCAGGAGACGCGCGACCAGTTCGACAAACGCCTTCTCCCCGCTTGTGAACGCCTCGTTCCGGGCATCCCTGTCCGCGAAACAGACGGTTCCGTACACGTCGCCACGGACGAAGATGCTCGTTCCGAGATAACAGTCCAGGCCGTGTTTACCGTAGGCTGGATCTTCTGCCCACCCCTGCTCGGGGCTGTTCGACAGCGCGATCGGTGAATCGGCTTCGACGGTTCGACGACAGTAGCTTGTCGACCGTTCGAGAACCGTGCCAGCCGGGAGCAGGTCCGGATCCGCTCCCACACTGGCTACGATCTCGTCTGTGGGCTGGTCGCTGTGTCGCCGCTGGACGAAACCGTTGCCGACACCCAGAAACTCACACCCAACTTCGAGAGCTCTGTGCATCTTCGCTTGGATTGGCAGATCCGGGTCGTCAATCAGATCGTACAGTCGGTGACGGGGGTTACTCCCCGTCTCGGGACTCGTAGACGAACTCATTGAGCAGTGGACCTTTCCATTAGGTTACTTTTACTCTTCTCACTCATAGATACAGATGCTTACTGATTAGGGTCGAGGGATCGAAGCCCACAGTATATGGCTCCGGGGAAGATAATCCAGGTATGCGTGTGGTCTCGTACGTCTACGATTCGAAGGCCGTGCCCGCTCACGTGAGGGAGTGTCTCGACGAACTTGCGAGCCGCGAGGCGGAGCCGGAGCTGATCGACGTCGAGGCGGCCGACGACCGCGAGGACGGCCGCCGGGAGGCGATGCTGACGGTCAAAAACGCCGTCCGGATCGGTTCGACGCCCGGGGAGCTGTTCGACGAGGACGGGACCCCCGACTTCTCCGTCGGCGCGTTGATCACCGAGGCGGAGACGGGCCGGCGGACGCTGCACATCGGGACCGACGCCCTCGACGCGCTGGAGTGACCGTCACAGGATCGTGTCACCGAACGCACTCGCCGCGAGTTCGCAGGCCAGTTCCGCGGTCCGGTTGTGCTCGTCGAGGATCGGATTCACCTCGACGAGTTCGAGTGCAGCGAGCGCCGTCTCCGCTTCTGTCGCGACGATCTCCATGGCTGCGTGTGCCTCCCGGTAAGAGATCCCGCCGCGAACCGGCGTGCCAACACCCGGCGCTTCGCCCGGATCGAGCACGTCGAGATCCAAACTCACCGAGAGCTGGTCCGTCCCGTCCGTGACCGCCGCCAGCGCCTCGCGGACGACGGCCGTGATCCCGCGTTCGTCGATATCGGCCATCGTGTACGCGCGGATCGCACTCCGCTCGATCAGTTCCCGTTCGCCGGGATCGAGCGCGCGGACGCCGACGAGCGCGACGTTTTCGGCCTCGATCTCGGCTCCCGCTGCCCACGACCGGCCGGCGAAGATCCCCTCGCCGAGGATCGCCGCGAGCGTCATCCCGTGGACGTTGCCACTCGGCGTCGTCGCCGGCGTGTTACAGTCGCCGTGGGCGTCGAACCAGAGCACGCCGGTGTCGACGTCGGCGACGCCGCGGGCAGTGCCGATACCGATCGAGTGGTCGCCGCCGAGGACGAGCGGGAACCGTCCGGCGTCACGGATCCGCCGGACCCGGTTGCGGAGGCGGTCACAGACGATCCGCGTCTGTTCGAGATACGTCGCCTCGCCGTCGATGTCGTCGTCAGTTGTCGGGTCGCTACCCTCGGGGCGTGGCACCTGGATGTCGCCGCCGTCGGTGCAGTCGACACCGGTCCCTTCGAGCTGTGTCGTGAGCCCGCCGTACCTGATCGCCGAGGGCCCCATGTCCACGCCACGCCTGTCGGCACCGAGATCCATCGGGACGCCGACGACTTCGACCGTGCGAGCCATACGGAACGGTAGGTAGCGGTAACGGAAAATACTACCTCAGGGTTTCCGTGCGGGTGAGTATCACCCGAATAATAATGATTTTCACCGTCGGGTTTAAGGAAGCGAACACCGAAATTGAGTTCATGTCCTCGATCGAACTCACACCGAGCCAGAAAACGATACTGCAAGAGCTGATCAACCTGCACAAGGAGGAAGAAAGTGCCGTCAAAGGAGAAGACATCGCAGCGGAGGTAAACCGCAACCCTGGGACGATCAGAAACCAGATGCAGAGTCTCAAAGCGCTCCAGTTAGTAGAGGGGGTACCGGGGCCGAAAGGTGGGTACAGGCCGACAGGGACGGCGTTCGACGCCCTCCAGATCCAGGATATGGACCAGGAGGCGGACGTGCCGCTGTATCACAACGGCGAGTTGATCGAGAGTGCGAACGTCGAACGGATCGATCTGACGAGCGTCCACCACCCGGAGGAGTGTCGTGCGAAGATCAACCTCCGTGGATCGCTCTCGGATTTCGACGAAAACGACAAGATCACTGTCGGGCCGACACCGCTTTCGAAACTCCAGATCATCGGCACGCTGGAAGGGAAAGACGACACGAGCAACGCGCTCATTCTACGGATCGACGACATGAAAGCACCTGTCGGGGAGCCGGAACACTAGTGCCGAGGGCGTCTGCTGCTGTTTTCCGTTGAGCTCCCTTCTGTGCCAGTATATGGCAAAGGAGTCGGAATTGCAAACCTTTGTATCGACGAACCACTGAGCAGGGTGTATGTCAGAGCAGGTCGTCGTCGTCGGATCCGGTTACGCCGGCGCTGGCGCGATCCAGAGTCTCGAAGCGTCACTGGATGGTGAAGCAGACGTAACGTGGGTCTCGGACGTCGACCATCACCTCGTGCTCCACGAGACGCACCGCTGTATCAAGGATCCGAGCGTCGAGGGGAAAGTGAAGATCCCGATCGAGGAGATCAAATCACCTTCGACGGAGTTCCTCCAGGCGACCGTGGAGAACATCGATACCGGGAGTCGTGCGGTCGAACTCACAGACGGTGAGACGATCGAGTTCGACTACCTCGTCGTCGGTCTCGGGTCGCGAACGGCGTTTTTCGGGATCGAGGGGCTCGAAGAACACGCCCACACGATGAAAAGCCTCGACGACGCGCTCGGCATACACGACGACGTCGCCGACGCGGCGAACAGAGCGACACAGACAGATCCAGCCAAGGTCGTCGTCGGCGGCGCTGGCCTCTCCGGGATCCAGGTAGCGGGGGAGATCGCGGAGTTCCGCGACGAACACGCCGCACCGATCGATATCCACCTCGTCGAAGGGCTCGACGAGATCTTTCCCGGCAACGACGCCAGTGTCCAGACCGCGCTCCGTTCGCTCCTCGAGAAGCGGGACGTGGAGATCATCACCGGCGAGTTCATCGGCGAGGTCGACGAGGAGACGGTCTACGTCGGCGAGGAGATGGAACTCGGGTACGACGTCCTCGTCTGGACCGGCGGGATAACCGGGCAGGACGCCGTCCGGCAGGCCAGCGTCGACAAAGACGAGCGCAACTACCGGCTCACGGCCGGCCGGACGTTCCAGACCTCCGACGACCGCGTCTTCGCGATCGGTGACGCGGCACTGATCGACCAGCCCGGCGAGGAGCCCGCGCCGCCGACCGCGCAAGCTGCCTGGCAGGCCGCCGAGGTCGTCGGCAAGAATGTCGCCCGCGAGATGCGTGGCCAACAGCTCAAGCAGTGGCGCTACAAGGACAAGGGGACAGTCATCTCCGTCGGTGAGGACGCCGTCGCACACGACGTCTCCGTCGTTCCGTTCGTGGACACGTTCGGGGGGTTTCCGGCCCGGACGCTGAAGAAAGCCATCGCAGCCCGCTGGATCAGTGACGTTGGGGGCGCGAAACGTGCGGCCGCCGCCTGGTCCGATATGTAGCTAGTCGAGCCCCAGTTTCGCGTGCCACGCCGAGGCACCGTTCGCTGCCCTCTCCCGGTCCATCTCCGCGAGCAGTGCGGCCGCCTTGCTCGCCGTTTTTGCGGCGCGTCTCTGCCCAGTGACCCGGAACTCGCCGGTCGTCCGGTCGGCGTACACCGTACAGACGGCGCCGCCGCGGAGGCCGTAGATGTTCGCGAGTGTCAGGATCGCGCTGGCTTCCATCTCGAAGTTGAGGACGTTCGCGTCCACGAGTTCCGCGATTCGCGCCTCGCTGTCGCGGGCCTGGAAGCCGCCGAACCCCTCCCGGCTCTGGCCCGCGTAGAAGCTGTCGGTGCTTGCGGTCAGGCCGACGTGGTACTCGTACCCAAGTTCTTCGGCCGCCCCAGCCAGCGCGGAGACGACGGCGTGGTCGGCGACGGCGGGGTAGGACTCGCGGACGTACTCCCGGCTGGTTCCCTCCTGCCTGACCGCCCCCGTCGTGATGACGAGGTCGCCGATGTCGGTCTCCGGCTGGATCCCGCCACAGGAGCCGACCCGGATCAGCGTCCTGGCACCGACACGGGCCAGTTCCTCGACGGCGATGGCCGCACTCGGCGAGCCGATCCCCGTCGAGGTGACCGAGAGCTCCGTCCCGTCGTAGGTTCCGGTCGCAGTGCGGTACTCCCGGTGGTCCGCGAGCACGTCGTGGTCGTCCCAGCAGTCGACGACCTTCTCGATCCGCTCGGGGTCGCCGGGGAGCAAGACGGTGTCGGCGACCTCGCCCGGCGTCACCTGGAGATGGTACTGTTCGTCCTCGTCCGGGTCGTCTGCGCCGGTCATTGTGTCTCCTCGTGCCGGTCGGCGGCTTCGAGTTGCTCGGCCGTGATCGTCTCCGGGAGCAACTCCCCCAGCGTGTACCGTTTCTCCCCCGCCGGCGTCTCTGTCAGTATCTCGAAGGAGTCCGGACAGAACTCCGCGAGTGTCTGCCGGCACATCCCGCAGGGAGTGAGCCCGTCGCGGACCGCCGAGACGACCGCGAGAGTGTCGAACTCCCGGTGGCCGTCGCTGACGGCTTTCCCGATAGCGACCTCTTCGGCGTGGAGACTGTTCGAGTAGTTCGCGTTCTCGATGTTACAGCCCGTGTACACCGTGCCGTCGGCGACCCGCAGTGCCACACCGACGGGGTACTCGGAGTACGGAGTGTAGGCCTCCTCGAGGGCGTCGTGTGCCCGCTTGCGCAACTCGTCCATGGCGGAGTATCGGCGAGCACGCTGAAATAGCCACCGCCACGGTCAGAACAACACGTAAAGCATGAGATAGACGACAGTCCCGAGGGTAAAGGAGACGAGCCACAGCGACGCGGCGATTTTCCCGACGCGAGGGTGGGCCGTCTCCGGCAGTTCGGAGAGAGGGTAGGCCGTCGCGAGCAACAGCGCGTAGTAGACGAAGGGGATGCAGACGATGGCGAGCAGGATGTGGACCGCGAGGACCGGGAAGTAGACGAACTGCTTGATGACCTCGGGACCGGTGAACACGGTCGTCCCCTCGACCGAGACACGGTACAGATAGAGGAGCAGAAAGCCGGCGAAAAGGAGCGTGCTTGCGACCATCGCTAGCTGATGCCGGCGGACGTTCCCCTGTCTGATCTCGCGCACGCCCGCGAGGATCGTTCCGATCGCAGTCAGGCTGATCGCCGCGTTGAGATGGGGGATCAGTTCGATCAACCCCTCGATCTCCGGGAGGAGGCCCTCGGGAACCGCACCGCCGACGGCCCCGAACACCAGCGCGAGCGAGACGACTGTCAGGACGGCGGTCAGCGCCGGCACTCTCTCGCGGACCAGCAGTTGCATACGTTCTGTTTCGAGGGCGTTCGCCTTAGCGTTGCGATTTCGGCCCAGCTTTACGTTCCGTTCGCCGGATCTGGCCATGTCACACGGTAGGGAGGTTATACGACGTAAAACAGCGGGAAGAGGAACAGCCAGACGATGTCGACGAAGTGCCAGTACAGGCCGAAGTGTTCGACCGTGTGTGCCTCTTCCCCGGCACCCCAGTAGGCACCCATCCACGCCCGTGCGATCAGGAAGGCCATGATCATCATCCCCACGACGACGTGTGCGGCGTGCAGTCCCGTCGTCAGGAAGTACGTCGAGGCAGCGGCCCCCGAATCGAACGTCCAGCCGTATTCGACGAGTAGTTCGAACCACTCGATGCCCTTGTTGAGCAAGAACAGACACCCCCCGAGGAACGTGACCGAGAGGAAGCCGACGGTCCCCCGCCGACTGCCCCGTCGGGCGTACGCGAGAGCGAGGACGACGGTGAAACTGCTCGCGAGGAGGATGTACGTGTTGAGTAGCCCCGGCCAGACCGGGTGTGATTCGAGCCCGTTCGCGTGGGCGATCTCCCACCACTCCGTCCAGCCAGCCTGCAGGCGCATGAACAGGTACGAACCGATGAATGCGCCGAACAGGACGATATCCGACGCGAGAAACACCCACATCCCGAGTTTGGTGTTCGAAACCGCCCCGAACGGCCACTGTTCTGCGAGTGTGGGTTCGGGTGTGACGAAAGACTCGTAGCCCAGACGAACGAGCGTACCGGTTCCGGAGACGACACCGACCACCGCGATCCAGAAGTAGCTGTTCGCTTCCAGGAAGCCGTCAGGTACCCCGAGATGGAGATGGAACAGGATCAACAGCGCAGCGAACAGAACCTGCGCGGAGAGGAGATAGAACCCGTGTATACTGCCGAAACCGTCACGACGTTCCCCTTCGAGTCCGACGAAGACGACAAAGGCCGGCAGTGCGAAGACGAACGGCCAGATAAAGTAGGCAGTCTCGAGCCCCGAGACGCCGAGCCCGGTGAGAAACGCCGCGAAGCCGAGCCAGAAAGGATACCAGCTCGCGTGGTCGGCGTGGCGTCGGGTCGCCTGTGCAACGCCACCGTCTGTCTTGGTCGCGGCTCCCCCATCGGTGGCGCGGTCGAGAAAGCGAAGTTTCCCACTCGCAAAACTCGGCGTTCCCGGGAAGTTATCCGACGGTGGGGGTGACGCGACCGACCACTCCGTGGAACTGGTGTAGGCCCACGGACTCTCCTCGACAGTTCGGTCGCTGTAGAGACTGGCGAACAGATTATAAAACATCACCAGAAACGAGGCGGCGAAAAGGAAGGCACCGACCGTCGCAGTCTGGTGCCAGACCGTGAAGCCGGCCTCGTAGTGGAACCACCGCCGCGGCGTCTCCCAGACGACGAACATCGGGAAATAAAGCATGTTGAACCCGATAAAGGCGGCAGCGAAGTGTACCTTGCCGAGGAACTCGTTGTACATCTTCCCCGTGATCTTCGGATACCAGTAGTAAACCCCACCGATGATCGCAACCGCGGCTGACGCCATCGCGTAGTGGAAGTGGGCGGTCACCCAGTAGGTCCCCCGGAACGAGTAGTCGAGGATGATCGCGCCGAGAAAGACGCCCGTGATCCCGCCGATGATGAAGATGATCAACGCACCCAACGCGAACAGCAAGGGTGTCTTCCACCGGACACGGCCCTTGACCAGTGTGTAGATGAGCGCGAAAACCATGAGATCGAAAGGCAGCGAGATCCCGATGGTCGTCACCATCATCACCGTCTTGATCGGGAGGTTGATGCTGGTGAGGAACATGTGGTGCATCCAGACGATGAAACTCTGGATGGCGACCAGCGCCATCGCGATGATGAACCACTTGCGGCCGATCAGGCGGCGACCGGAGAACGTCTGGACGATCTCCGCCATGATACCGAGTGCCGGGAAGAAGACGATGTACACCTCGGGGTGGCCGAAAAACCACCAAAGGTGTGTCCAAAGCAGCGAGCCACCCTCCTCACTCGAGAAGTACGTCGTCCCGAGGAGGTGGTCGGAGTTGAGCAACAGTAACGCAGCGAGAAGCGCGGCGAACGCGAACAGCATCATCCACACCGTCAGCAGAATCGAGATACTGAACAGTGGCATATCACGCGCACGCAGTCCGGGTGCCCGCATCCGGTAGATCGTCGTGAGGAAGTTCACCGAGCCGAGCGTAACAGAGGCAGTGAACATCGTCAGAGCCAGGATCGCGGAGAGACTCCCGAGTTCGCCGACCGGAGGGATGAACGCGGGGACGTTCAGCGGCGCGTACATCGTCCAGCCACCGGTAAAGGTCGCACCCTGAAAGAACGACGTCCCGAAGAGGAGAAAGGAGAACAGATACAGCCAGTAGCTAAGCGCGTTCAACCGGGGAAAGGCGAGGTCGTCCGCACCGATCTGTAGCGGGACGAGATAGTTTGCGAGGCCGAATGCGAACGGGGAGAGAAACCAGAAGACCATCAGCATGCCGTGTGTCGAGACGACCTGGTTGTATCCCAGGTCGGTGAGGATCACGGCGCCGGGCTGCCACATCTGCACCCTGATGAGCAACCCCAGAATCCCGGCGAAGACGAGCGTGAACACCGACGTGATCAGGTAGAGAATGCCGATGTCCTTGTGGTTTGTCGTCACGAGCCACCGTTTGACCGACGATTTCGGGGGGAGAGACGAGTGGGTTCCCGCTGGGGTCATATCCAGTCGGTACTACTGGGGATCGAATAGTCCCTAGTTTGGCAAGCGACAAGGATTTAAATTACCCGAACCGTACGACGGTGTACTGTCCGGAGAGGAGACCATGCGTGAATTCGTATTTGACCTCGTCTATCAGGATACTGTCTCCCCGCTGGAGCAGTTGTTCGGCAACACCACCGGGGTTCGGTCGACGAGTGTCGGTGGCAGTATCGATACCGACGAGTTCTGGCGTCTCGAACGGTTTGCCGGGGACGTGGACGAACTCGATGGGGCGGTAGGGGCGCAGTTCGACGGGTTCCTGACAGTCGAGGGAATCACACCGGAACCGTGTGACGGGACACTCCACGTGGAAGTTCTCAAACGCACGAACTCGGAGACGGAGGTGTACTACCACCTCCAGGATCTGGCGGCGTGTGAGTCAGTCGGGACCCTGGCAGTGGAGTACATCGGCCTGGATGTGTTGTTCGAACTCGAGCGGACCGACAACCGTGAGACGTGGACCGTGATGATGGAATCGGAAGACGGCGTCGGCCTCTTCTACGATGCAGTGCAAGTGTCGCTACGACCGGGTGTCCGCTTCGAGTTCGGACACATCGGCCAGGCGTCGGAGCGACGGACGGCGCTTTTCGCCCGGAAGAACCTCCCGCCCGAACAGCGCGAGGCACTCGTGACGGCAGTCAAAGAGGGATACTACGAGAAGCCCCGGCAGATCACACTCGAGGAGCTATCGGACCAGCTCGGCTGTCCGCGGTCGACACTCTCCTATCGCCTCCGGAGCGCCGAATCAAAACTGGCGAAGGCGTTCGCAACGAACGAACAGTCGACCGGGCTGGAGAGTTTCCCCAGCACACCCGACCAGGAGGGTAAACGATGAGTCTCGAATCCGACAGTCCGCTTGCCTCCCCGGAGTGGGTTGCGAGGAATCTAGACCGGTTCCGGGCGGACGACCGGGAGTACCGGCTTCTGGAGGTGAGTATCCGGGACGGGGCCTACGAGTCCGAGCACATCCCCGGGGCGGTCGGTCTGGACTGGCAGCAGGACCTGCGTGATACGGAGACGTTCGACGTTCTCTCTCCGAGCGACCTCGGGGACTTGCTCGGCCGGCACGGGATTACCCGCGAGACGACACTCGTGCTGTACGGCGATTTCTTCAACTGGTTCGCGGCACACGCGTACTGGCTGTTGCGCTACTACCGCCACGAGAACCTCATGTTGCTCGACGGGGGGCGAAAGTACTGGACCGAGAACGGGTATCCGACGACGACGGAGACCCCGACGTTCCCGCAGAGCCGGTACGAGACGCCAGCACCCGACGACTCGATCCGGGCCCGCCGCGGAGCGGTCGAACAGGCGATCGACTCCGGAGCGTGTCTCCTCGACGTCCGTGCACCGCCGGAGTACCGCGGCGAGATTCTCGCGCCACCCGGGTGGAACGAGGGCGTCCAGCGGGGTGGTCACATCCCCGGGGCGGTCAACACACCCTGTCGCCGTGCCATGCGGACGGACCGCCGTTTCAAATCCCGGAGCGAACTCGAAGCGATCTTCGGGGAGTTCGCGGACGCGGAGCAGATCGTCGTCTACTGTCGCGTCGGTGAACGCTCCGCCCTCGTCTACTTCGTGCTCTCGGAGTTGCTTGGCTACGACAACGTCTCGTACTACTACGGCTCGTTCGTGGAGTGGGGGAACAGTGTGGGACTCCCGGTCGAACGCGCCACTGACGCCGACCTCCGATAGGACTGTGTAACCACCAGTATCAGCCGTCGATACCACGGTGGCGACCACCGAGGTCGGCGAACGCGTCGTCGATGGCTTGCTGGTGGTCCATCCCGAGCGTGACCGACCGCTCGCCAAGCGCTGCTGGCTGAAGCGTGGCAGTGCGTTCGCTGTTCTCCCTATCTTAGTAATGCATTAAATACACAAAAGTGTGCCGCAGATTCCGGACGGTATGAACCGGGGCCGGTTCGTTTCTGTACCGGGGTAGACCGACAGTACACCGTTTTTGGTATTTAAATCGGCCATAGTAGGTTTGTCTTGGAACGACACCAGCCGATCACCCTGCTCCCAGAATTTTAGAACTCAAACAATACTTTATGGGCTGGCGACCGTAGATCCGGCTATGACAGCACCATTCGTCGTCGTCGGCGGAGATGCGGCAGGCATGAGCGGGGCGAGCAAATTCAGGCGGGCGGCCCCGGATCGGGAGGTCGTCGTCTTCGAGCAAGGCGAGTGGGTGTCCTACGGGGCGTGTGGGCTGCCATACTACATCAAAGGGGAAGTCGAGACACTGGAAGAGCTCGTCTCCGTAACGGCCGAGGAGTTCGTCGAGGAGCGCGGCATCGATCTCCGGACCAGCCACGAAGTGACAGCTATCGACCCCGACAGACAGTCGGTGACGGTCGTCGGTCCGGACGGCGAGTTCGAGCAGCCCTACAGTGACCTGCTGATCGCGACCGGTGCAGACGCCGTCGAGCCACCGCTGGACGGGATGGGCCTCGATGGCGTGTTCACGCTGCACAACATGGACGAAGCGGGCGCCCTCCGCCGATACATCGGCGGGGAGACGCCCGCGGCGAATCCCCAGGCCCAGGGCTACGGCGGGATCGCAGACGAGTACGCCGCGGCCGAAGAGCCCGACGCGGTTGCCATCATCGGCGGTGGCTACGTCGGCATCGAGATGGCCGAGGCCTTCAGCGCTCACGGTTTCGAGGTCCACCTCTTCGAGATGGTCCCGCACACGCTCCAGCCGTTCGGAGCCGAGGCTGCGAGTGTCGTCGAGGACCACCTCCGCGAACAGGGCGTCAGGCTCCACCTCGACACGCCAGTCGACGCCCTCCTCGGCGACGACAGCGTAGAGAGTGTCGCTTCGGGCGATACAGCCGTCCCGGTCGATCTCGCGCTGGTCGGCGTCGGCGTGGCGCCGGAGACGGCACTCGCGACGCAGGCGGGCATCGAGACCGGACCGACCGGTGCGATCGCAACCGACGAGTACGGCCGGACGAACGACGACCACGTGTATGCCGCCGGTGACTGCGCGGAGTCGACCCACGTCGTCACCGGCGACGCCGACCACGTCCCGCTCGCACTGACAGCCAACCGTGCCGGCCGCGCTGTCGGACAGACCGTTGCAGGTGAGCCGACGCCGGTCGGCGAGACCGCCGGGACGGCCGCGCTGAAGGCGTTCGACCTTGCTGTCGCGCGGACCGGTCTCCTCGACGAGGAGCGTGCCCGGGAGGCGGGATTCGACCCCGTCTCGTCGACGATCACGACGCAGTCGCGGGCCCACTACTACCCCGGCGGGGCCGAGATACAGGTGACGATGGTCGGCGACCGCGAGAGCGGGCGTCTCCTCGGGGCGAGCATGGTCGGCCGGGAAGGGGTCCCGAAGCGTATCGACACCGTCGCGGCGGCGCTGCACGCCGAACTGACAGCCCAGCAACTATCGTATCTCGATCTGGCGTACGCGCCGCCGTTCAGTCCGGTGTGGGACCCGGTACTGACGGCCGCGAAGGTGCTCGACGGGAAGATCGACAGTCCAGAGAGATGACCGAACGCTCCGGTCGGTTACAGGAGTTCTTCGATACGACCCCCGATGCGATCATCCTGCACGACGTGGAGGGGAGAGTGCTCGATGCCAACGACCAGGCAGTCGACTGGCTGGACTACACGCGCGAGGAACTGACCACGATGCGCGTCGGCGACATCGAGACGACCCTCACGGACGAGGAACTACGGTCGTTCTGGGCCGACATGGAAGTCGGCGACCGGGAGACGACCGAGGGGCGACACCGGCGGGCGGACGGTTCGACGTATCCGGTCGAACTCTCGATCCGGAAGACCGTCATCGACGGCGACGAACTGTTTCTCACCCTGAGTCGGGACGTCTCCGAACGGAAGGCGTACCAGCGACGGCTGAAAAAGCAGCGGGACAACCTGGAGATTCTCAATCGTGTCGTGCGTCACGACATCCGCAACGACCTCCAGATCGTGATCGCGTACGCCGATCTGCTCGCGGAGGAGTTCGACGAGGACAGCGAGCAACGAGCGCACGTCGAGACGATCCGGAGTAGCGCCACGAACGCCGTCGAACTCACGAAGACGGCACGGGACCTGGCCGACGTGATGCTCGCCGACGGGACCGACCTCCAGGCACGGAACCTGCAGAACACGCTCGAAGACGAGATCGACTCGGTACGCTCGGATTTCCCGGGGGCTGTCGTCAGAGTCGAGGGTTCCATTCCCGACCTGGGAGTCCGCGCAAACGAGTTACTGGACTCGGTGTTCCGGAACCTGCTGAAAAACGCAATCCAGCACAACGACGAGGACGTGCCGGAGGTGACCATTACGGTGAACGAAGGGGATCAGGTCGTGCGTGTGCGGATCGCCGACAACGGTCCGGGTGTGCCCGACGACCGGAAGGAGTCCATTTTCGGAAAAGGCGAGAAGGGCCTCGACAGCGAGGGGACTGGAGTGGGGCTGTATCTCGTCCGGTCGCTGGTCGAGAGCTACGGCGGTGCCGTCCGGGTCGAGGATAACGATCCCACAGGAGCCGTCTTCGTCGTCGAACTGCCAGCAGCCGACCGGAACAGAGGCCGGGACGACCGCCGAGAGTGACGCTGGGGCCCCTCAAGCGACGGTGTGTATTTGTGACTGTACTATACTATTTTTTTGGTATACCAAAAATATCATACAAATACGTAAACTATTTTTGTATTCAGCCGTGATATACAGTTGCTCATGGAAAACATCGCGATCGTGTTCGTCGGCGGACTCGTCACCGCGCTGGCGACGGGGTTAGGGGCGGTCCCGTTTTTCTTCGTCGAAGATTTCAGCGACCAGTGGAACGTGGCGCTGTGGGGGACCGCCTCCGGCATCATGGTGGCAGTCTCGCTTTTCGGGCTCGTCAACGAAGGGCTCGCCTACGCCTCGAACGGTTTTCCGACGCTGCTGATAGGCGGGATACTCGCGGGCGTCGTCCTGGTCGAACTCGCCGATAGAGTACTCGAACGGTTCGATGTCGGCGGGGACCACAGTCACGGCACGGAAACAGCGAATGGTGAAACGACCCGGACGGACGGCCCAGACCACCCCCTGGAGGCCACGGCGTTCGCCGAGGGCGATCTGAAAACACTCGTGTTGATTCTCGGGATCCTGACCGTTCACAGCTTCCCGGAGGGCGTCGCGGTCGGTGTCTCGTTCGCCGAACTGGGGCTGGAGGGGGGAGCGTCGGTACTCGGCTTCTCGATCCCACTGCTCGCGGTGTTCATGACGGTCGCGATTTCGATCCACAACATTCCGGAGGGCACTGCGATCGCGATCCCGATGCGGGCGATGGGGCTCTCGAAGTGGCGGATGGTCGGTGCGGCAGTCTTCTCGAGTCTCCCTCAGCCGATCGGCGCGGTCATCGCGTTCGTGTTCGTCACCTGGGCCGAGTCGTTCCTGCCTTTCGGCTTCGGCTTCGCTGCCGGTGCGATGGTGTACCTGGTCGCCACGGAGTTCATTCCGGAGGCACTGGAGACGGGCCACCACCTGCCGAACCACGGGCACCGCGAGCTGGTGACGGGGTTCGGTGCCGGTGCCATCGCTATGGTGCCGCTGCTTTTCTTGTAGCCAACGTGCGACCCGTTGCCGAAAGATCAGTAACGGCTTCGGGCGTCCGGACGGCAGATGCCTACTCCAGCCGCTTGCTCACGTACGGCCCGTCCTGTTTGTATCCAAGCTTCTCGCGGTAGTACTGGCGTGCGCCGATCCCGCTCAACACGGCGAGTTTCCCGTAGCCGGCATCCACAGCGAGCTCCTCGGCTTTCGCGATCAGCCGCTTGCCGTACCCTCTGTGCTGGTGTTTCTCGACTAACCCATCGCGGTCGTCTGCACCCGCACCGACACCGACCTGGCTGCCGTAGACGTGGAGTTCCCGGACGACGGCGCCGTTTTCCAGTTCCTTTCGGACCGGATCACCGTCGGACACGTCCGACGAGCCTCCGCTCGCGGTACTCGCGGAGACGTTCGGGAACCGGAGCCGACAGAAGCCCACGAGAATGTCCTTCTCGAAGTCCTCGAAGCTGATGAAATGTTCCGTCCCGCCGCCGGCCTCGTACCGGTCGACATCGAGTTCGACAGTGTCGGGTTCACCGTCGTTGTGACCGACCTCCCGACACCGGATGCAGTCACAGCTCCAGCCGTGTTCGTCCATCTTTTTCCAGGCGAGCTGGCGGAGATTCGACTTCCAGACGCCGCCGTCGATGAAATCCGCGGGGATGTCACGCTGAACCCGCTGGAGGCGGGTGTACCGCGGGATCATCGACTTGATCTCCGCGATCAGTTCCGCGGCCTCCTCGTTTTCGAGCGGCTCCC
>Ga0207714_1001300_pt1 | contig 16078 bp, 12 predicted proteins | sample PonA232FremontCA_2_FD_187270 | JGI IMG/M metagenome (GOLD analysis project Ga0207714, IMG submission 187270) | Marine sediment microbial community from Fremont, CA, USA - Pond A23 Sediment 2 (SPAdes) | ecosystem: Environmental > Aquatic > Marine > Unclassified | place: USA: Fremont, California... | reverse complement strand
GGAGGCTCGGCAGACGAACGGAGTGAGTCTGCCGGTGCCCCCGAGTCCAGACGTCCGGGGGCTTTCTTGCTGGAGTGAGTCCCGTCTCTGCTAAACTAAACACTACCGGAGCGGCAGGCGAGGTGGCCGACGTCGGGGCCGCGTCGACGAACGAGGATCGCACCCGGTCTCGGGCAGTACCGGTGAACACGCGCGTCCGTGGCCCCATCGGAACACAACCCTTACCGCCGCCGCAAGCACAGGGGGACCAATGCGAGACGTTTTCGAGGTGCGCCGGTACGACGGCGCCGGCCGGCTGGGCGAACTCGAGGTTCCTCGGGCGGGCGTGACCGTCGAAACCCCCGCCCTCCTGCCGGTGGTCAACCCCCACGTCCAGACGGTCCCCCCGCGGCGGCTGGCCGAGGACTTCGGCGCGGAGATCCTCATCACCAACAGCTACGTCCTCCACGGCAGCGGGGACCTGCGCGAGCCCGCCCTCGAGCAGGGATTGCACGACCTGCTCGATTTCCCGGGGGCAATAATGACCGACTCCGGCTCCTTCCAGCTCGCCGAGTACGGCGAGATCGACGTCACCACCGAGGAGATTGTCCGGTTCCAGCACGACATCGGCTCGGACATCGGCACACCCGTCGACATCCCAACCCAGCCCGATGCCGACCGCGAGCAGGCGTCCCGGGAGCAATCGAGCACCCAGGAGCGCATCGAGCGCGCCGCCGGGATGGACGTCGGCGACATGCTCCTGACGGGGCCGGTCCAGGGGGGGACCCACCCCGAGATCCGCGAGCGTGCAGCCAGGGAAGCCGCCGACAGCGGTGCCGATGTCTTCCCGGTCGGTGCCGTCGTCCCCCTGCTCAACGACTACCGCTACGGCGACGTCGTGGAGGTCGTCGTCGCCGCGAAGCGGGGTCTGCCGGAGGCTGCGCCGGTTCATCTCTTCGGCGCCGGCCACCCGATGACCTTCGCGCTCGCGGCGGCGATGGGCTGTGACCTCTTCGACTCCGCCGCGTACGCCCTGTACGCCCGCGACGACCGCTATCTCACCGTCCGCGGCACCGACCGCCTCGACGACCTGGAGTACTTTCCCTGCGCGTGTCCCGCCTGCGGGGAGTGGACGCCCGCCGCCCTACGGGAGCGCCCCGAGCGCGAGCGCGGGGAAGTACTCGCCGAACACAACCTCCACGTCTCCTTCGCGGAGATACGCCGCGTGAAAGGCGCCATCCGGGAGGGAAACCTCCTCGAACTCGTCGAGGCGCGCGCCCGCGGGCACCCGACACTGCTCGACGGATACCGGGCGCTGCTCGAGCACCCGGACACCCTCGAGGCGACCGACCCCGTCTCGAAGGGGACCTTCTTTCACCTCTCGACCGAGAGCGCCCGCCGCCCCGAAGTTCGGCGCCACCACGACCGGCTCGCCCGGCTGGAGGTCGGCGACGAGGTGGTCGTGGGCGGCCCATCCGGCGACGACGGCGACGGCGGGGAGAGCGAGCGGTGGCTCTGCCGTCCCCCCTTCGGCCCGCTGCCCCCCGCGCTGAAAGACGCCTACCCGCTGACCGCCGAGGTGCCCGAGCGGCTGGAGCCCCAGGCCTACGAGGCCGCCGCCGAAGGGGTCGCGCGGCTGGCCGAGACCAACCCCGACACGGCGGTGCGGCTGGTCCACGACGGGTGGCCGGAGTCGGCGCTCGACGTGGTTCCCGATGACGTGACCGTGGAGCGGCGGGACACAGGTGGAGATGCACCGAAGGAGGGGAACGAATGACCGACTACTTCGAGGTCCACGACCGGGACGGCGCGGCCCGGCTGGGGGAACTCCGGCTGGCCGACCCGGTGACCACGCCCGGCCTCGTCGACGACGTCCTCGCGGACGCCGGCAGCGAGTGGACCGCCGACCGCCAGATCCCCGAGGGCGACGAGGCCTCGCTGACGGTCCTTCCCCACCGCGCGCTGCCGGGCGGCACCCCCGAAGAGGTCCAGGCGGCCTTCGCCAGCGACTATCCGGACGTCGACTACCCCAGTGCTGCGGTCGTCAGCCCCGACACGGCGGCCGACGACGGGGCCGACGCCTACGTTCTCTCGACGGCCCAGTCGGTGGCCGGCCACGCCGAGGCCTTCGTCGATGCCATCGTGAGGACCCGCGACGCCATCCCCGCGGACAGCGCTCTCTACCTCCCGGGTGTGGCGACCCCCGGCAACGTCGCCACGCTCGCCTATGCAGGCGTGGACCTCGTGGATACCGACCGGGCGGTCGTGAAGGGTACCCGGGGGAAGTACCTCACCGCCGACGGCGAGCACTTCCTCGAGGACCTGACCGAACTCCCCTGTGCCTGCCCGGCCTGCCAGGGACCCCGCGCGGACTTCGACCGCGAGGACTGTGTCGCCCACAACGAGTACACCCTCCGAGCAGCCCTGGCGACCGTCCGCGAGCGCATCAGGCAGGGCCGCCTGCGCGACTACCTCGAGGGACAGGCCCGCCACGAGCAGTGGCACACCGCGGTGTTCCGCCGGCTCGACCGCCAGTACGGCTACCTTGAGCAGCGCACCCCCGTCATCCGGCGTGCGGAGATCACCGCTGCAAGCGACGACACCCTCCGCCGGGTGGAGATCCAGCGGTTCGCCCAGCGGGTCACCGACCGCTACCGCTGTCGCTTCGACAACCCGCTCGTGCTCGTCCCCTGCTCGGCCCGCAAGCCCTACAGCGACTCCCAGAGCCATGGCCAGTTCCACGACGCCGTCCAGTTCCGCGCCCACACCGTCTCGATGACCTCCCCCATCGGCGTCGTCCCCCAGGAGCTCGAACTCACCTACCCCGCACAGCACTACGACTCCGTGGTGACCGGCGACTGGTCGGCGACGGAACTCGAGTTCGTCAGCGACGTCCTCGGGGCCTACCTCCGGGAAAACGAGTACCCGCGGATGATCGCTCACGTTCCCGCCGAGTACCGGCCCATCTGCGAGCGCGTCGAGGACGACCTCGGCGTCGAGTTCGAGTACACCGTCGTCGACCACCCGACGACCACGGACTCCCTTGCGAACCTCGCGAGCGCGCTCGCGGGGGAAGACAAGTACCGCAAGCGCGAGCGCCAGCACAACACCCTCCGGGCAGTCGCGGACTACCAGTTCGGCCGCGGGGCCGGGGACGCGCTCTTCGAGGACATCCGAGTCAGGGCGCGCTACCCGAAGCTGAAGGCCCACGACCCGGGCGGCGAGCAGCTCGCGGCGCTCGTTCCGCAGTACGGGGTGCTCTCGCTGACACTCGCCGGCGCACGGCGGTGGGTCGACAGCGCGGCGCCCACGAAGCGCGTCGAGATCGACGACTTCGTCCCGCACGGCTCGGTGCTCGCGCCGGGCGTCGTCGATGCCAGCGAGGCGATCCGGGTCGGCGACGAGGTCGTGGTCGAAGGGCCGAACGCCTTCGCGGTCGGCCGGGCGGAGATGCACGGCCGGGAGATGGCCGAGAGCACGAGGGGGATCGCCGCGAGCGTCCGCCACGTCGCGGAGCGGTAAGTTCCGGCAGCGCCGCCAGCCACGGTCACGGCCGACAGCGAAGCCGACTTACGCACACACCCGTTGTCTTCTGCCAATGAGCAAGCCCAGTCCCGAGGTCTACGAGCAGGGACGCGGGATGGACGCCCACAACCAGGCGATGCGCGAAATCCGGGCCCGGAAGGATGAGACCCACGACCCGACCGAGCCAACCCGGGTCTGGCTGGACGAGGACAACACCCCGGACGGCGTCTACGACTCGCTGACGATCATCCTCAACACCGGCGGCTGCCGGTGGGCCCGTGCCGGCGGCTGCACCATGTGTGGCTACGTCGCCGAGTCCGTCGAGGGCGGCAGCGTCTCCCACGAGGACCTCATGACCCAGGTCGAGAAGTGTCTCGACCACGAGGACGAACACGGGGACGAACCCGCCGGGCAGGTCAAGATCTACACCTCCGGCTCCTTCCTCGACGAGCGGGAGGTCGGGGCGGAGACCCGCCAGGCCATCGCCGAGACCTTCGCCGACCGCGACCGGATCGTCGTCGAGTCACTGCCCGACTTCATTGACGCTGAAAAGGTGGCCGATTTCACCGACCACGGACTCGCGACGGACGTCGCAGTCGGGTTAGAGACCGCGACCGACCGGGTTCGCCACGACTGCGTCAACAAGTACTTCGACTTCGCGGAGTTCGAGCGCGCCGCTGCCGACGCCGCCGACGCCGGCGCGGGCGTGAAGGCCTACCTCCTCATGAAGCCGCCATTCCTCTCGGAATCCGAGGCGGTCGCGGACATGAAATCGTCCATCAGACGGTGTGCCGACGTCGAGGGGTGTCACACCGTCTCGATGAACCCCTGTAACGTGCAGCGGCACACGATGGTCGAGGACCTCTTTCACGCCGACGGCTACCGGCCGCCGTGGCTCTGGTCGGTCTGCGAGGTGTTGGACGACACTGCCGACGAGGACGTCCTCGTCGTCTCGGACCCCGTCGGCCACGGCTCCGACCGTGGCCCCCACAACTGCGGGGAGTGTGACGACCGCGTCCAGCGCGCAATCAAGGACTTCGACCTCCGCCAGGATCCCTCGGTCTTCGAACAGGCCTCCTGTCCTTGCGAGCGCACGTGGGAGGAAGTGATGGACCGCGAGCGCAGTTACTCGATGCCGCTGGCACGGTAGGTTTACGAGGTGTGATACCGCGGATCACGGCTCCGCTTTCCGTCAGTTTTACTTTCACCCCGGCTGGCTCGGCTATTAGTGACCCTGCCGTCTGTGATACAGTAGGGCCAGGAGCCCTCGGGCGCACGCCCGACTGTCACACCTCCATGGCCTCGTTCCCCATCCTATTCCCCTTTCGACGCTCCCGAGCGGTGCCGCCGGCTCACCGCTGGAGCCGTTGGAGCCACCGGCCCAGCCTGCCGGCGCTGCCGGTCACCACGCGGTCGGAGTTGAAGACGTAGACGGCGAGCCCGATGGCCGCCAGCGCGAAGACCGCCTCGTAGGCGATCCCCGCGAGCACGAGCCCGCTGTCCCCGAACATCAGCTGTTTCGGGGCCATCACCGGGTGCGTGAAGGGGATGGCAAAGAGCAGCGCCTGCAGCGGGAGCGAGAGCGTCGAGAAGTCGGCGAACATGGTCGCGAAGGCGGGCGCGATGGCGAGGATCGACAGCGGGAAGAGGAGGATCTGCGCGCCCTGGCGGTCGCCGGCGAAGACCCCGAGCACGAGCGCCAGCGCCAGCGCGCCCACGACGGCGAAGAAGATGGCCGCGCCGATGACGAGGTATTCCGCGGCGCCAAGGCTGAATGCAGCCGGGAGGGCGCTGGCTCCGCCGGTGAGTCCGGACTGGTACTCGGAGAGTGCAACGGTGAACACGCCCGCAGCGAGCAGGCCGACGGTCGCGCTCCCGACGAGCTTGGCGGCGACGATCGTCCGCCGTGCGACCGGCATCGTCAGCAGCGTCTCCAGGGTCTTGTTCTCCTTCTCGATTCCCATGGAGTTGATCACCATCTGCCCGGAGAAGACGATGACCAGCATGATCACGACGGGGATGAAGATGAACTGCGAGGTGAAGGCACTCGAGAGGACGCTCGGGGGCTGGCCCACCTGCTGGCCCTTGACCTCCGTGACGTAGGAGGCGTCGACGGGGTCGAGCTGGGCGTCCCTGGCGCCGGTAGCTGTCTTCGTGATCCGCTCGGCTGCGACGCCGAGCAGCCCGTCGACCTGCCCGGAGGAGGCGATCCCGGTCAGCGAGACGCTGTCGACGACCGTCCTGACCTGGACCCCGCCCTGTTCGCCGGCGGCGATCCGCTCGCTGAACCCGCCCGGAACGACGACCAGTGCTGTCCCGCCGGCGGCCCGGGTCCGTTCCATGGCTTCGGCCGCGGAGACGTTCGCTCCGTGGTAGACCACCTCCGCACCCTGGCTGTAGGTCTCGTTGACGATGGCCCCGTACTCGCCGGTGTCGTTGACGACGACGCCGACCGAGGGTTGTCCCGAGGTCGCCTCGTCGATCCCGCCGAAGCCCTGCCCGAGCGCGACAAAGAGGATAGGAACGAGCAGGATCGGGAGGACGTAGCGGGGCCGGAGCAGCTCGCGGACCTCCTTCCAGGTCAGCCGCAGGAACTGCCTCATGCCGTCACCTCCAGGAAGGCGTCCTCGAGGTTCTCCGTCCCCGTCCGGGCGACAAGCTCCTCGGGGGTCCCCGTGGCGACGACCTCCCCCTCGTCGAGCAGGCCAACCCGGTCACAGAGGTACTCCACCTCCAGCATGTTGTGCGAGGAGAGGACGACGCTTCGCTCGGCGCCGGGGTAGGATTTGATCGTGTCCCGGACCTGTCGGGCGTTGCGCACGTCCAGCCCCGAGGTGGGCTCGTCGAGGATCGCCAGGTCGGGCTCGGTCATCAGCGCCGCCGCGATCAGCAGCTTCCGGGTCATCCCCTTGCTGTACTCGCTGGTCTTGTCGTCGACCCGCTCGCCGAGGTCGGCCATCTCGACGCCCGCCTCCACGAGCGGGTCGGGGTCGTCGGCGTAGAAGGAGGCGACGAAGTTCAGGTAGCCGCGGCCGGTGAGATTTTCATAGGCACCGGCTTCCTCGGGCAGGTACCGGAGTGCCTCCCGGACGGCGTTCGGTTCGTGGTCGCGGTCGGCGCCTCCGACGGTGACGGTCCCGCTGTCGGCGTTCAGAAGCGTCGCCACTGTCCGGAGCGTGGTGGACTTGCCCGCGCCGTTGGGGCCGACGAGCCCAAAGATTTCGCCGGGCGCCACCTCGAAGGTGACGTCCCGGAGCGCCTGAACGTCGCCGTAGGACTTGCGAAGGGACTGTACTGACAGGGCGGCCTCAGTCATATGCGCCTGAAGGGTCGAACTCCACCAGAATATAAACGGTCGCAGGTTTGCTGAGCCTGCAAATCCGCCCGTAAGCGGACGGTCCGGACGGAAGCGCACGGGGATGGGGGAGCAGTCAGTCCGCGAAAGCCGAGAGTACGCCCCGTCCGTCCGTGCCGCCGATGTCGGCCAGCGTGACCCGCTCTGGGTGGGGCATCATCACCGCGACGTGCTCCCGGTCGCCGGTAAGTCCAGCGACGTTGTGTTTCGAGCCGTTCGGGTTGGCGTCGTCGGTCGCCGCACCCGACTCGTCGCAGTACCGGAACAGGATCCGGTCGTCGTCCTCGAGGGCGGACAGCCGGTCGTCGTCGACCTCGAAGCGGCCCTCGCCGTGGGCGATGGGCAGCTCGAGCACCTCGCCCGCCTCGTAGTCGCGGGTCCAGGGCGTGTCGGCGTTCTCCACGCGGACGTGGACGTGCTCACACTGAAAGCGGGCGCTGGCGTTGGTGGTGAAGGCACCGGGCGTGAAGTTGGCCTCACAGCCGATCTGGGCGCCGTTGCAGACACCCAGCACCGGGACTCCGTCCTCGGCGGCTGCCCGGACCTCCTCCATGACAGGCGAGCGGGCCGCCATCGCCCCCGCCCGGAGGTAATCGCCGTAGGAGAAGCCGCCGGGGAGTACCACGCCGTCGGTGTCTTCGGGGAGGCCGTCCTCGTGCCAGACCAGGTCGGCGTCGACGCCGAGTGACTCGAGCGCCTGGACGGTATCGCGGTCGCAGTTCGAGCCGCCGAACCGAACGACTGCGACGGTCATGACTCCCGTTCGGCGACCGCGACCTCGTAGTCGTGGATGGTCGGGTTGGCGAGCAGCCGCTCGGTCATCTCGGTGACCCGCTGTTCCGCGCTGGAGGCGTCGGCGGCGTCGAGGTCGACCTCGAACTGGTCGGCCGAGCGCAGGTCCTCGAGTTCGAAGCCCAGCCGCTCCAGCGAGCGCTGGGTGGTCTCGGCTTCGGGGTCGAGCACCCCCTGCTTGAGCCGGACGGTGACGGTGGCGGTGTAGGCGGTCATCGGTTCGTACCGGGCCGGCGCCGTCGAAAACGCTTGCGGTTCCACGGTCTTTCGGGCACGATGCGGAAGTCGTCCCGTCCCCGTGCGGACGGATCTCCATTTTGCGGTGGTGGTCTCGGAGCGACGGAAAGCGACCGACAGTCCGGATGTCCCTCTTTATCCCGGGGTGCGGTCGTCGCTGAAGTAACGGGCCCCACGCGGCGGCTGGGGGTGTCACTCGTGGTATTTTAATCCGATGCGCCCCGCGTTGTCGCATGCGGTATCTCACGCTGCTTGTCAAAGCGGATGGGGGGAGCACGCTCCATCCGCTCGGAGGGCAACTGACAGCTGACCCTGCTATCGAACGGAGGGCCATCCATCACGTCGAACTGCTCCCTGACGATACCGTGCTGCTGTTTGCCGAAGCCAGCGGCGACCGGGAACGGTACGCCCGGGTCATGGAGGAATCGCCCCACGTGGTTGACTATCTCACCGCCGGGGACGACCGCTGGATGGCCGTGAGTCAGTTCGAACCGACGGAACCGGTCCGGCGGGCGCTGGAACTCCGGCGGGAGTCACAGCTGGTCATCGAGACTCCGATCCGCGTTACGTCCGACGGGTCCATCAAGATGACGTGCCTGGGGACCGACGAAACGTTCGAAAAGCTATCCGAAGATGTCGGCGAAGCGGAGTCCTTACGCATCGAGCTTCTCGAGATGGGTGATTACGACCCCGACGACTCCTCGTTCAGGAGGATGTTCACGTCTCGGCAGGAGGAAGTGCTCGAGACAGCAGTCGACCTGGGATATTTCGACGTCCCCCGGCAGGCGGAACTGAACGACGTCGCCGAGGTTGTCGGGATCACTCCGACGACCGCGAGCGAGCACCTTCGAAAGGCCGAACAGCGCGTGTTTACCGAAATCGTCCGCTGAGCGTTCATCTTGGACTGTCCGCTCGACCGGGTCCAGCCACGGGGACCGCGGCAGGCGTGTGGACTTAAAAATAATCTCACGGGTACGGCAGTCGCCATATCCAGCCGCGTCGTGTACGCTTACCCACACCAGGAGAGATTCCGATGGCAGTCACACAACCACTCCCGGAGACGGGTGCATCGTTGCTATCCGACCGCGACGTAGCGTCCACCTATCGCGACGTGAACGGCCTCGAGTTACACGTCGTAACCGCCGGCGAACCCGACGCCCCGCTGGTCGTCTTGCTGCACGGACATCCCGACTTCTGGTACGGCTGGCGCGACCAGGTCGGGCCGCTCGTCGAGGCCGGGTTTCGGGTCGTCGTCCCGGACCAGCGAGGCTGTAATCTGAGCGACGCCCCCGACGGGATCGACCCCTACCGGATGTCGAGGCTGTCGTCCGACGTCTGTGAACTGATCCACAGCGAGGGGCGGGAGTCGGCCCACGTAGTGGGCCACGACTTCGGCGGGCTCGTCGCCTGGAACCTCGCGCTCCGTGAGCCGTCCGTCGTCGAGCGACTCGGGATCCTGAACGTCCCGCACCCGACGGTGTTCCGGGAGACGGTCCGGTCCAGCCCCAGGCAGATCGCCCGGAGCTGGTACGTCTGGTTCTACCAGGTACCGAAGCTCCCCGAGTGGATACTGGGCCGGAACGATATGGACAACATGGCCGAGACGCTTGAGGTGAGTTCGAACCCGGGAACGTTCGACGAGGAGACGGTCGAGCGCTACAGAGCAGCCTGGCGGCACACCGGGATCGAGCCGAGAATAAACTGGTATCGCGGGTTCCGCCGGTCGGAACGCCCACCGCGCGACACGGTTACCCAGCCGACGCTGGTCTGTTGGGGAGAAGACGACGTCGGGCTCGTCCCCTCGATGGCTGAAAAGAGCCTCGGTTACTGCGAGGACGGACAGCTCCGGACGTATCCCGACGCATCACACTGGGTACATCACGAGCGGGAGGAAGTGACCGACGCGCTGCTCCGTCATCTCCCGTAAGCGAGGGCCCGTCGCCCGCCGCCCTCGGTCCACGAGCCCTGTTCCCCCTGTCCACGGGGAGAAACCGGCCGAGCGGTCTGTGGGAATGTCCCGTGTTTCACCGCCGACCCGCGAGCCCGGAAACGAACGTTTTTGTCCGGCGACGGTCAGCTATCGGGCAACGATGACCGACATGGGGTGGCGGCCGTGACGAGCGAGTTCACCGAGATCACCGTCGTCGGCGAGGACGACACGGGACTCATCGCCGAGGTGACGACGCTGCTGTTCGAGCGGTCGATCAACATCGAGGACCTGGACCAGGCCGTCCGGGAGGGCGTCTTCCGGATGACGATGCACGTCGACACCGGCGAGATGGTCTGCACCCAGGAGAAACTCCGGGAGGACCTCGCCGACCTCGGCGACGAGCTGGGCGTCGACGTGCAGGTCCGCTTCCCCGCGGACCGGGAGACCAGCCGCCTCGCGGTGCTCGTGACCAAGGAGTCACACTGCCTGGAGGCCATCTTCGAGGCCTGGGCCTCCGGAGACCTGGACGCCGAGGTCAGCGTCGTCATCGGCAACCACCCCGACCTCCAGCCGCTCGCCGAGAAGTACGACGTCCCCTTCCACGACATCGGCGACGAGAAGGGGACCCCCGACGAGGAGCAACTGCTCGATTTGCTCGCGGAGTACGAGGTCGACCTCGTGGTGCTGGCACGCTACATGCGCATTCTCAGCCCGGACGTCGTCTTCCGCTACGAGAACCGGATCATCAACGTCCACCCCTCGCTGTTGCCCTCGTTCCCGGGCGCCGAGGCCTACCTCCAGGCTCTGGAGGAGGGCGTCCGGATCGCCGGCGTCACCGCCCACTACGTGACCACCGACCTCGACCAGGGGCCGATCATCACCCAGCGCGCGTTCAACGTCCCCCAGGACCCCGAGGTCGACGCGGAGGACCTCCGGCGCATCGGCCAGCCCCTTGAGGCGGATGCCCTGCTCGAGGCCATCGACCTCCACCTCGATGACGAGGTGACGGTCCACCGCGGGCGCACGCGGCTGCGCGACCCCGAGGACAGCGACGCGCAGCTGGGCGCGCCCGAAGAGCTCGACGAACTCATCCCCGACCGCCCCGTCGACGGCCTGGGCGAACTCGTGGCCGAACAGGACGGGGAAGTCGAGGCCGACGACTGATTCACGCGACGACGGTGGGCATCGCCCCCCACGACCGCCCCTCTCCGACGACCGCTACAGCTCCCGCACAGCCTGCACGGCCTCGTCGATGGTCGGCGCGTCGAAGACCTCCCGGCCGACGTAGGCGTTCGTGCCTGCGCAGTACAGGTCGCGGGCGACGCCGATGACGTGTCCCCCGAGAGGGTCGGGCTCGCGGTCACACAGCCCCTTCCAGTCGGCGAGCCCGCGCTCTTCGGCTTCCCGTTTCGCGGCGCTGACGGCCTCGACCCACCCCGGCTGGGTCCGCTTGTGGTACTGCCGGAGCACCTCCTTGGAGACCTGCTGGCCGTCGTGAGAAAAGCGGTTCTCGTCGAAGGTTCCGACGACGTCCGCCACCAGCAGGTCGCCGTCGTGGTAGACACACTCGATTTTCCCGTCCTGGTGGACGAACCCGGTCTCGGTCGCGCGCTCGGTGACGACGCGGTTGACCTCCCGGGCCAGCGCCTCCAGCTCCGCGAGCTCTGCGGCGCCCGCGATCCGGTCGGCCTCGGTGGGGTCGAGATACCGGTCCTGCTCCTCGTACTTGGTGGAGAACTCCACGACCGCCTCTGGCAGGTCCACTGCCCCCTCGGGCCACGCCCCGTGGTCGAGGCCGTGCTCGTCCGGCTCCGTCCGCGAGCGCAACGACGACCCGGCCCCCACGCGGTTCCGGAAGACGACCTCCAGGGGGACGACGTAGTTCGACCCCGCAGCCTCGTGGTAGGCGCCGTAGTCGTACCCCTCGCGCTCGTCGAAGGGGAGGTCAGGGACCTGCGCCAAGTCGATGGCCATCTCGCGTGGCGCGCCCCCCCGATCCAGGGCCGTGTCGACATCTAGCGGCTCGCCATCTCTGATGACTCCCCGGTAGTGGGTCGGGACGCCCGCCGCCTCCAGCAACTCGAAGTTGAACGCCCCCATCGTGCACAGCGAGGCACCCTTGTCGGGGATCTCGTCGGGCATCTTCCCCCAGTCGAAGACGCTGTAGTCGTCTGTGAACCGGAAGCTCCCGCGGCCGAGGGCCTCCGGGGTGGCGGGCTCCTCGACGCGCAAGTCCTTGACGCTGGTCATACCCCCAGGTCGCCCGTCCGGACAAGAAACGTTCCGGTCTCGCTCTGATGGCGTGGTTGGGCGGGTGATTCTGAGAGCGAGAGTGACTAGAACAGCAAGAAAGCCGCCGGCCCCTTTCAACCCCGCCCGACCTGGATAGTCGGGCCGGGCGCGCGCTGTCGCGGCTCCGGCCGCGACGAGCACCGTGCGAGGTATTCGGGAGCGGAGCGGCCGAAGGCTCGGAAGACGAGCGAAGCGAGTCTTCCGGTGGATGAGCGACTGAGCGAAGCGAAGGAGCGAATCGGCTGGGGAGGCAAGTGGCGTCGGGCGGGACTGAAAGGGGCGAGGCGCGCGTGGCGGCTCCGCAGCCACGGATTGTAGCGGTCGGCGCGGCCGACCGCCCTTTCGACGACGGCGGCTGACGCAAGCACCGCAGGCCGGAGGCCGAGGAAGCGCAGCGAGGCCCCCGAGTCGAACGTCCCGGGGCTTTCATGCTGTGTAGAGTGGAGCGCGGCGTCTACCTCAGCCCACTACCGATAGAAAGAGTGGCTCCACCTCGGTCGACTCAGCCCTCGAAAAAGTCGAGCAGCCGGTCGGTCACCGCCCGCGCGGACTCGACGTGAGCGAGGTGGCGGCCCTCGACGGCGAGAAACTCCCCGCGGGGCAAGTCCTCCGCAAGTTCCCGGGCGGCAGCCTCGGGGACGACCGGGTCCTCAACCCCCCGAAAGACCAGCGCCGACTCGGTCACCTCGTACAGCGGAACCCCCTCGAAGTCCAGCCACGCCGCGGCCTGCGCCTCAAACCCCTCGCTGTCTGGGTCGTCCTCGGCCCGCCACCCGCAAATGCGGTCGACGAGGTCGGGGTTCGATTCGCGGAAGGCCGGCGAGAGCGCGCCCTCCAGGGATGAGCGGCAGGCGTCCCCGTCGCCTGGCGGCGCGTGTAACCCCCGGAGCGCCGCTTCGTCGACGGTCCCACCGGTCGGAGCGGTCCCGAACAGCGCGAGGCTACGGGCGCGGTCGTGGGCGTGGGCGTACGCGAGCGCGACCGCCCCGCCCAGTCCCGCGCCGGCGAGGTGGACACCCGCGAAGCCGGCGTCGGCGAGCACTGCCTCCAGGTCCGCGGCCAGCGTCGCCACGTCGGAGGGGCCGTCGGGAGCGTCGGACCGACCGGTCCCGCGGTGGTCGAAGACGACGGCCTCGTGAGGGCCCACGACCCGGTCCTGGAACCCCCACTGCCAGGCGCCGTAGCCGGCGTCGCCGACGAAGGCGACGGGCTCGCGGTCGCCGTGGCCCGCTCCCCGCACCTCGTAATAGAGTTCGACGCCGTCGCGGACTGTGCGCGGCATTCAGGCGTTCAGCTTCCGCTTGAGGATGTCGGGCGCCTCCCCGAGCGCCTCCTCGAGCGCGTCGGCGTCGGGACCGCCGCCCTGCGCGAAGTCGGGCGGGCCGCCGCCGCCGCCGCCGACCCGGGCAGCGAGTTCGCCAACGACGTCGCCAGCGTCGACGCCGACCCCGTCCGGGACCGCGACGACGAACTGGGCGCCGTCGACACCGGATCCGAGCACCGCGACCGTCCCCTCCTCGACGAGGGCGTTGGCGGTGGCACGGAGCTCGTCCATGTCGCCGTCAAGACGCTGGACGACGGCGGTCGTGTCCCCGAGGTCCACCTCCTCGCCGGCGCTCCCGCCGCTCGCGCGGGCGTCCGCCAGGTCCTCCTTGAGCTGTTCGATGCGCTTGCCCCGCTCTTTCCACTCCTCGAAGAAGCGACGGGCGGTTTCGGGCACCTCGGCCGGGCTGACGTCGAGCACCTCGGCGGCCTCGTAGAGGGCGTCCTCGGTCTCCTGGGTGGCCTCGACGGCAGCCTCGCCGGCCGCGTACGTCAGCCGGACCACGCCGTCCTGAACGCGCTCGGTGCCGAGCAGTTTGATCGCGCCGATGTCGCCGGTCCGGGAGACGTGCGTGCCGCCACAGGCCTGGGTGTCGGCGTCGACGGAGATGAGCCGGACCTCTTCGCCGGCGGGGATCCCGCCCTGGTAGATGTCGAAACCGTACCGCTCCTCGGCCTCGTTGCGCTCGAGCCACTCCTGGGTGACCGCCGTGTTCTCCCGCACCACCTCGTTGGCGACGCGTTCGATGGCCTCGACCTCCTCGCGGGAGACCGACCGGTAGTGCTCGACGTCCAGCCGGGCGCTGTCGGTATGCTTCTGCGCGCCGGCCTGGCGAATGTGCTCGCCGAGCACCTGCCGGGCGGCGTGGCCGACGATGTGGGTCGCGGTGTGGTGTTGCATCAGCCGCCGGCGCCGGTCGCCGTCGACCTGCCCGCGGACGAACTCCCCCTTCCCGGGGTCGCCGTCACACCGGTGGAGGATGACCCCCTCCTCGACCTGCACGTCGGTCACGTCGACGGTCACGTCCCCGTCCTGCATGGCAAGCGTCCCGTGGTCGGCGGGCTGGCCACCGCCCTCCGGGTAGAACATCGTCTGGTCCAGGACGACGTCGTAGACCGTCTCCCCCGCGTCCACCTCACTGTCGTCCTCGTCCTCGCCGCCGTCGACCTCACGCTCGAAGACATCCAGCACGACCGCCTCGAAGGAGGTACGTTCCTGGTCCTCGTAGTAGAGCTGGTCGGTCTCGGGGAGGTCGGAGACGTCGACCTCCTCATCTGCGTCCGCCTCCGCGTCGGCCTCGCCGCCGCCGTGGCGGCCGGCCACCTGCGAGTAGAAATCGTCGGGCACGTCCACCGCGACGCCGTGGTCGGCGGCGATCTCCTCGACCATCTCCGGTTGGATGCCGTGGGAGTCGTACAGCTCGACCAGCTCCTCGACGGGGATCTCGCCACCCTGGCGGGCGTACTCCTCGGCGAGGCTCTCGACGCGTCTGGTCCCGCGCTCGAGCGTCTCGCGGTACTTTTCGAGTTCGGTCCGGACGACGTCCCGGACGGTGTCGCGGTTCTCGTAGCCCAGCCGCTCGGCCTGCATGTCCACCAGTTCGTCCAGCGGGGCGTCCACGCCGACGGTGTCCGCGAGCCGCTTGGTCCGGCGGAGCACCATCCGCGCCAGGTAGCCCGTCCCGACGTTCGAGGGGACGATCCCGTCACCCAGCATGTAGGCGAGCGTCCGGGAGTGGTCGGCGATGGCATACACCTGCTCCAGAGGCTCGACGAGCTCGCGCAGCTCACCGACGTCGACGCCGAGTTCGTCGGCGATCTCCCCGCGGGCGGCCTGCACGTCGTCGACGTCGTCGATGTCTAGCTGTCCGGAGAGGCGGGCGGCGTCGTTGACGAGTGCCTCCTCCTCCGCAGTGTACTCGAGGCCGGCGTTCTCGCGCAGGAAGTCGAGCATCTCGGGGTAGACGGCCTCGTAGACAGTGGGGGTGCCCTGGCTCATCCAGGTCCACCGTTCCAGCCCGTAGCCGGTGTCGATCACCCGGCGGTCCATCCGGCTGTACGTGTTGCCGTCTTTCATCTCGTAGTCGCCGTCGGGGTCCTGCTCGAACTGCATGAAGACCAGCGTCGCCAGCTCGAGCCCCCGGTAGATCACCTCGAAGGCCGGGCCGGCGTTGCCCCCGCCGACCCACGGGTCTTCGATGAACGTGACCCCCTCGATGTCGGCGCCGAGCTCGGAGAGCAGGTCGACACAGTACTCCACACACTCTTCCTTCCAGTAGACCTCGCCCTCGTAGGCGTAGCCGGCCCCCGCCTCGGCGTTGAAGGCGTGGTGGCCCATCATCTCGAAGGCCATGGTGTGGCGACCGGTCTTGCCGACGTTATCGATGTCCTGCATCCGGATGCAGGGCTGGGAGACGGCGAGCGGGTTCGCGGGCGGGGGCGACCGTCCGGAGGTGACGTGTGGCTGGAAGTCGTAGATCGATGCCTGGGTCAGCAGGACGTCGTCGCGCCAGCGGTTCGCGGCGACGGGGTAGGGGTCGACCCGCCCGTGGCCACGCTCCTCGAAAAAGGACAGGAAGGCCTCCCGCATCTCCTCCAGAGTGAGCTCATCCGCGAACCCCGGCTCGTCGATGAAGCTGTACTGC
>Ga0207714_1001298_pt1 | contig 16086 bp, 15 predicted proteins | sample PonA232FremontCA_2_FD_187270 | JGI IMG/M metagenome (GOLD analysis project Ga0207714, IMG submission 187270) | Marine sediment microbial community from Fremont, CA, USA - Pond A23 Sediment 2 (SPAdes) | ecosystem: Environmental > Aquatic > Marine > Unclassified | place: USA: Fremont, California... | reverse complement strand
AGGCCCTGCAAGAGCGGCTCCGGCCGCCGACGGGCTGGCTCCACGGCCCCATTGACTGGGATCACCTCAACGAGTACGAACTCACCTTCCACGACGACGCCCGTCGCTTTCGTACCGGCACTGTGAACAGCGTGGGCGTGGCCGCCCTGCACGCGGCTCTTGGGCTCTATCTGGCGGTGGGGCCGGCGTGGTGCGAGGAACGCGTCCTGGACCTCTCGACCACCCTCGCCGCCGAGCTGGCCGAGCGGGGGCTGCTCCGCTACGGCACCGACGATCCTACCCACGCCAGCGGCATCGTCACCGTGGAGCCGGACGCGCCCGACGCGCTGTTCGACCACCTGAAGGAGCAGGGCATCACGGGTGCCCTCCGCAACCGGAAGCTGCGCCTCGCGCCAACGTACTACAACGACGAATCCGACTTGGCCGCTGCTTTGGAGGCAGTGGATTCGTTTCGGGGAAGGAGGAGAGCGGATCGTATAGAGATTGATGCGTGAAGTGTGATGAGAGCCCCGGCCCATTCTCACGCATCACAGTTCACGCTTCACGTACAGCAGGAAAGAGATATATTATGGCCCCGACGCCGGACGCATTTGACCCTGCCGACTATGATGCGGACGTGGCGCGGCGGGAAAACGTCGTGGAACTCGTCGTGCCGGACACCGAGGCCGGCGGGCCGCGCATCGACAAGTACCTCACGCGCTTCTACCCCGAGGCCTCCCGTACCAAGATTCAGCGGGCGATTAAAAAAGGGCACCTCAAGGTGAACGGGGCGGACGTCAAAAAGTCGTACCCGGTGGCGCCGGGCGACGAGATTGTCTTCCGGCTCATTCGGAAGCCGCCGATGCAGGCGGAGCCGGAGGCGATTCCGCTCGACGTCGTGTACGAAGACGAGGATCTCCTCGTGGTGAACAAGCCCGCGGGCATGGTCGTGCATCCGGCGCCGGGCCACCGGTCGGGCACGCTCGTGCACGCCCTGCTCCACCACGTGGACGGGGGGACGGTGGCCGCGGACGATGCACGGGAGGCGGTGTCGGAAGACGACGTTGGCCTTTCCCTGGTCAATGCGCTTCCGGAGTCGCCGGACCATCCGGTCGTACGGCCCGGCATCGTGCACCGGCTCGACAAGGGCACGTCCGGCCTGCTGGTCGTGGCGAAGCGGGGCCGCGCCCATCAGCCGTTGGCCGAGCAATTCAAAGCCCATACGGTGGACCGGCGGTACCGGGCAATCGTCTGGGGACGCCTTGCCCCTCCGGACGGGACGATCGAGGGGGCCATCGGGCGGGATCCGCACCATCGCCAGCGCATGGCGGTCGTGCCCGACGAGAAGGGCAAGTGGGCCCGGACGCACTACGAGACCGTAGAGGCCCACGCCCATACGTCCGTCGTGGAGTTCGAGCTGGAGACCGGGCGCACCCACCAGATCCGGGTCCACGCCCGCGCCCAGGGGCACCCGCTCCTCGGCGACCCGAAGTACGGCGGGCAGCGGGTCCGGTACGGGACGCAGAGCGGGAAGCGCCGGGCCTTTTACGATCAGCTCTTCGGGACGCTTCCTCATCCCGCGCTTCATGCGTATCGCATTGGCTTCGACCATCCCACCATGGGGGAGCGCCTCCGGTTCGAGGCCGATCCGCCCCCGGCGTGGCGCCGCGTCCTGCGCGAGTTGAGACGGAAGGAGGGAGCAGAAACGACGGACCCGTGACCCAGGCTTTACGAAAAGAGAAACGTTACAGGCCTGCGGACTTGCGAGGCATCTCGCGGAGAAACAAAGGGCCCCACCCTTTGATACGGCATCGTGAACTTTTGGCTCTGCTTACAGCGTTGGTATCCCGAATAATCACCGGGCATGCCGGTGGAGGCTCTCCTCTTCCGTACTGATTCTACACAGGTCGTGCCACAGGTCCGTCCCGTCCCCACCGAAGTGGGGAGTGAACGACAGCCCTGCACTGCACGGGAGGCTCGCTGCCGATGAACGGGCATGTTCTCGTGCTAAACCAGGACTACAGCGCCCTCACCGTCTGCAGCGTGCAGCGGGCCGTCGTGCTCATGCACCTGCAGAAGGTCCACCTCGTGGAATCGGCGGACGATCAGTACGTGCGTTCGCCGAGCGTGGAGCTGCCGTGGCCGAGCATCGTGCGGCTGAAGCAGTACGCCAACGTCCCGTACAAGCGGGTCATGCTCTCCCGCAAGAACGTCCTCAAGCGGGACCGCAACACGTGTCAGTACTGCGGGGCCCAGAGCAACCTGACCATCGACCACGTGGTGCCCAAGTCGCGGGGCGGGCGCGACACGTGGGAGAACCTCGTGGCGGCCTGCGTCACCTGCAACAATCAGAAGGGAGACTCGACGCCCGAGGAGGCAGACATGGAACTGGCACGCCAGCCGTTCCGGCCCAGCTACGTGATGTTTCTGCGGGACTTCGCCGGCGAGATCGAGGACACCTGGAAGCCGTACCTCTTTTTGTCATAAAGCGGTTTCTGTCATGAAGCGGACCAGGGGCGACTTTTCACGCACAATCCCCGACGCCCCCCGATCGACCGTAGGCCGCCACCGTACAGACCCACTCCCTACCCCGTTCCCTCTCGTTAGGTCAACTCGCTTCCGATGATCCGCTGGATTGCCCGTGCTGCCTGGCTTGTCCCCGTCCTGATGGTGGTGCTGTCGCTGCACCAGGGGAAGGTGGCGTACGACCTGCACAGCACCAAGACCCAGGGCACCACGGCCACCGCAAAGGTCCAGACGGTTCACGCCTCGAACCGGACCCAGGTAACATACGACTACGTGAGTCTCCGCGTCCCGATGCCCGACGGCTCTACGCTCACGCGAGAACGGCTCTCGCTCCCCCACGGCATCGTGCCCGCCCTCAAGGGACGAGAAACCCTGCAGGTGCGGGTGATGTCGGGGGGCAGCCGGTCCATCGTGGTGACGGAGGCCATCAATTCGACGCCGGTCGTGGACACCCAAATCCGGATCGCCGGGATCAACGGCCTCATGAGCTTCGGGGCGGCCCTGCTCTTCGGCATCGTCATTTGGTTCTGGAACCGAAGCCTGCGCCGAGACGGGGACCCGGCGGAACGCGGACTCACGGAGGCCGACCCCAACCACCCGGCGCGACAGGTGGTGCGGTAGAGCGTGGACGACAGTGGAAAAAGTGCCGAGTTCTACAATGGAGACTCGGCGCCTCTGCGTGTGGAGGTCGCGACGGATCCGTGATGGGGCCTCACGCTGCCGGCTTGATGTAGACCATCTGGAGGTCAAGTGCCCTGAGGCGGGCCTCGGCGGCGTCAATGCGGTCGCCGGGCGCCCCGTCGGCATAGATGAGTGCAGCCCGGGCGGCATCCGCGGTGATGCGCTGGCGGACCGCGTCGGTCAAGCTGGACATCTCTACCGGTTCGTCGTCGATGAGGAGACGGCCCTCCTCGTTCATGAGGACGCGGACACGTTGAATCCCGGCCTTCTCGAGGAGGCGACCGCTGGCGTCTGTCCTAGACGACGGACTGGACGCAGTGGCATCGCTACCGGATCCATTTACTGCCCCGCCGGATCCGTTGGGGAGCCGGAAGGTGACCGGCAGCGACATCTGGACCTTCACCGGCTCGCCGTCCTGCCGGCCCGGGCTGAACGCCTGCTGCTTGACCGCTTCGAGGGCGGCCTCATTTAACTGCTCGTGCACGCCCTGGGCAACGGTCGGATTCGTTACGGCACCGTCCTTGTCGACGATGAACTGGACGACCACCCGGCCCTCAATCCCGGCCTCCTTGGCCATTTCAGGGTACTGGATGGACTTCTGGAGGGCCTTCATGCCCCCAGAGAGTTCGGGCGGGTCCTCGGCGACCATGTAAACCTCACCGTCGTCACCGGTGGCTGAAGAAGAGGACTCCGCGGTGGTGGAAGCCTCCGGTGACGGGGAGGGCCCGACGCTATCGGAGCAGGCCACCAGGCCGAGCGTGAGGCCGACCCCGACCACCACGAGGGCGGTGCCCAGGGCGAGGCGGGAGGAGAGAAACGAGGGCATCGAGGAGCGCATGGCGGAAAGTCGGTCGATGAGGGAAGAGGGCGATTCGGAGAGGGAAAGGGCACTGAGGCGCGGAGAGGAGGCCCGGTCCGCGAAGGCCGTCAGGAGGCGGGCGTAATCGCCCACGGGCGTCTCCCCATCGTCGAGGACGGCCGCGTCGCAGGCCCGCTCCCGCGCCTCGTCAATCTGCCGCCGGAGACGGCCCACGAGCGGGTGCGCGGCGAACAGGGCGGCGACGAACCGCTCGAGCAGCTGCGCGCAGTCGTCCCAGCGGCGGACGTGGATGAGCTCGTGGCGGAGGGTCATGCGGAGGTCCGTCGTCGCCTCTGCGAGCCGATCCGGCACCAGAATCGTGGGGGGGAGGCCGCCAAGCGTCATGGGCACGGCCGCGTCTGCGGAAGAGCAGACCTGGACCGGGCGACGGACGCCGAGCCGCTCCTGAAGGCGATCCACCTCGGCGTCCAGGGACGGTGTCGTCGTCTCCAATTTCCGCCGCACGCGCCCCACGGCTGCGACCTCCAGCGCAAGGCGCCCCAGACGAATCAGGCCGATTCCCAGGGCGCCGACGGTGAGGAGCCCGAGCGCGTGCATCCACGTCCATGAGCCGGCCGGGACCGATACGGGGCCCGTCTCGACCGCCGGCACCACGAGGGCCGACCGGGCAGGAAGCAGGGCGGATTGTGAGGCGCCGGGCAGCATCTCGATGACGCAGACCACACCAAGACCGACCGGCAGGGCCGCAAGGAGGAGCTGCGAGAGGCGGTACTCCGCATTCGGGTGTAGCCGATCCGTCCACCGGAGGAGCGCCCAGAGAGGGAGCCCGAGGGCAGTCCATGCCAGAACCGGGCGCCACAGTGGATCGATCGTTGCCGTGCCGAGGACGGAGAGCCCGTCAAGAATCATCTGCATCATCGGTCTCGGAGTCCTTCTCGTCGAGGGCGTCGATGAGGGCCTTGATCTCTTCCCGCTCGTCGTCGCTCAGGTCCTCCCGCCGCACGAGCGTCTGCACCAGGGCCGATGGGGAGCCCTGGAAAACCTTGTCCATGAGGCGCCGCAACAGGCTGTGCTGTACAGCGTCCGGGTCCTCCGCGGGCTGATAGACGTACGAGCGGCCCTCCTTGTGGTAGTTGAGGTAGTCTTTCTCGGCCAGGGTCTTGAGCACCGTCATGACGGTGGTGTACGCCACGTCGCGGTCCTCCAGGATGCGTTCGCGCACGTCGGCGACAGTGGCCTCGCCGAGGTCCCACACGTGATGGAGGACCTCCATTTCCGTTTCGCCGAGATGGGTCAGGGACTTTCGCTGCATGGATCAGTGCCTTTTGGTTTATTACTATCTTCTTAGTACTACGTAAGCCGTATTAATTCAAGCGTGTTTGTCGAGTATTCATATTGGGGCGGGTATCCGTCAGGAACGGGGCTGCTGGTCGACGGGGCCGGGTCGGTCGGGGTACAGGGACGCCAGTCGGTCCGGGTCGGTGCCCCACAGGTAGCGGCCCCACAGGTACAGGTTGAGGAGCTGCTGGCGGAGCGGGCCGTGGCGCCGAAACCGGCGGGCCGATGTCGTGACGGCTGCGTCCAAAAAACGAATCCCTCCGTGTCCCTGAAGCCGGGCGGCCAGCTCCAGGTCTTCGAAGAGGGGCCAGTCCGGGAAGCCGCCCACGGCCTCGAACGCCGACCGCTCCACGAACTGGCCCCGGTCGCCGAAGCAGAGACGAATCCACGGCCATCGGGTGCACCACGCGTAGAAGCGAAGAAGCGGCGTCGGGTCGTCGAAACACAAACGAAACGTGCCGGCGATGGCATCCGGTGCGGCCAGGGCCCGCCGAATCCGAGATAGTCCGTTCGGGGGAAGCCGGGTGTCCGCGTGCAGAAAGAGAAGAATGTCGCCGCTGCTGCGGTTGGCCCCGTGGTTCATCTGGGGCGCCCGGCCCCGTGGGGCCTGCAGGACGGTCGCGCCGCGGGCCTGTGCCACCGACCGAGTGTCGTCGGTAGACCCCCCGTCCGCGACCAGAATCTCAACGGGCCCCTCCTGGCGGCGGGCCTGGCGCAGCGTGGGGGCGATCGCGTCTTCCTCGTTCAGGGTCGGGATGATAATCGAGACGAGCCGTGGGGCAATCACGCCGACGCGGTCGGGCGTTGTGACAAAGGAGCGCTAGGGGCGTCGAGGCACCGAGGACACGTGTTGGTGCTGGGGGGCTGTTCTGGAGGCATCTCCCCACGCGTCCCACATTGTGCAGCCCCCTATGTTTGGGGCGCGACCCCCTATGTGCCCTCACCAGATCATCTGTTTCATGCAGAAGACCGACCCGCCGGACTTCATAAACTCGCTGGTGTCGAGCTCCACCGGGACGAAGTCGTGATTCCGCAGTTGGGCGTTGGTCCCTTCACAGCCTTCCTGGATCAGGACGTGCGCCCCGTCGGGGCAGTGGGCATTGCAGGCAAACTGGTGCCGCGCCTCGTGGTCCGGCACCTCGATGACCGTTTCGAAGAGGGCATCGATGAGGGCACGGCCCGCGTCGTCGAAGGCCTCCGGGGCCACGAGTGCGTGCCGGGCGTCCAGGGGACACAGGCAGGTATCGAGGTGGTAGTAGTCCGGGTCGACGAGGCGGAGGGCCACAATGGGCACGTCGAGCAGGTCCCCGAGTGCCTCGTACGCCTCCGGGCTCGTCCGGTAGCCGTACCCGCCCCACAGGAGGTGGTGGCCCGGATGCCAGAGGGCATCCCCCATGCCTTCGAAGTCTGCGTCCAGGTCCTCCGGCAGGGTTTCCACGGCATACCCGTCTTCCTCAAAAAACCGGGCGTAGTACGGCACCTCGTCCGCCCGTTGTTCGCTGTGCATGCGGCTGAGCACCACGCCCTTCGAGTCGGACGCGGGGTCGTAGAAGGGGAGGGTCTGGTTCGCGCAGAAGACCATGTCGGGCAGCCCGGACTGGCCGTTGACCAGGACGGGCGTGTGGTCGAGGGCCGTATAGGCGGCGCGGAGGGCCTTCCACTGCTGCCAGGCGACGTCCGTGTTCACCGCGCCCACGTTCTCCGACATGTGCGGGTTGATGACGTATTCGACGTCGAAGTGGGTCGGGGTCGTCAGAACGACGCGCCGCGGAGGGGGGAGCGAGGGAATTCGGTCGAGCTGGAGGTCGAGGGCGTCGGGCGTCTGGTAGATCATGGGGGGACGGACCGTGGATGGGCGATGGGGCTAAAAATAAGGAACGCGGTGGGGGAAGTCCACGCCCGGAGCGAAGCGGGCCGCCCCACGGTCAGAAGTCCCGTCGCACGAACCAGTAGCCGGTCACCGCGTAGGCGGCGCCGCCAAAGAGCAGCGACGAGACGAATGGATACCAGGACGACACCGCCTCGCCCTTCGCCAGGGTAGAGACAATCTGCGTGACTTCTGTGAAGTTGGGCAGGCCGTGGTACAGCCCCCAAAACACGGGGCCGCCGACGGGGCCGAGGGTGGGGCCAATCTGGTCGGCGGCGGCCAGCACCATCGAGATGAAGATGAGGCCGTACGAGACGATGAGCCCCAGCGCCGTGCTTTCGGTCCAGACCCCCATCAGCATGACGGCCGCGTACATCACGGCAAACATGCCCACGACCAGGAGCAGCGAGAGGAGAAAGCGCGGATTCCACACCCCCGTTTTGAGGGACATGATGACCCACACGCCGCCCAGCAGGTAGACCGCGAGGATGCCGATCGCGCTCCAGACCCCCAGCATGTGGCCGAAGAGCACGTTCAGGCGGCCGATGGGCTTTGACAGCAGCAGCTCCACGCGCCCGTCGGACTGGAGGTCGGGGAAGAGCGAAGCCGAGGCGAAGAGCGCCAGCAGGATGCCAATCCAGTACGCCACGCCGGCCACGACGGACTCCACCGCGACAACCACGCGCGAGAGCGTGAGCGGCGGGGCGTCCTCCCCGCCCATGTCCTCGGGGGCGGCCTCCTGGCCAAACAGGCGGATGCCCGCGAGCGACCCCTCCACCACGTCTAGGTTCAGGGCGAACGTGACCGCCAGCAGCACCAGGGAGCTGACGATGAACAGCCCCAGCACGATCTTCCGGGCCCAGAGCTCCCGGAACGTAATCAGGACGAGACCAAGTAGGGGGCGCATGATGCTCAGGTCGGGGAATCGACCACGTCGATGAAGTAGTCTTCGAGGGACTGCCGAAGGGGGGTGATGGACTCAATTTCCACGCCGGCACTGCGCAACCGGTCCACGACCGCATTGAGTGTGGCCCGGTCGTCGGCGTGGACCCGATACTGATCGAGGCCCGACGCTGCGGACGAGCCGTCGGGTCCGGGGGTCAGGGGAAGCTCGGACGTATTCAGGAGCGAATCGGGCACGGACGTGGCGACGAGGTCGTATACCCGATCCACGGCGGTCAGCTCCTCGACGCGCCCCCGCCGAACCAGCGTTCCGTCCCGCAGGATGGCGATCTGCGTGCAGACCTTTTCGACCTCGGAGAGAAGGTGGGAGTTGAGAAAGATCGTCTTGCCTTCGTCCCGCAGCTCCAGCACGATGTCCCGAATGGCGCGGCGCCCCACCGGATCGACGCCGCCGGTGGGCTCGTCGAGGAACAGCAGGTCGGGCTCGTTGAGGAGCGCCTGGGCCAGCCCGAGTCGCTGAAGCATGCCCTTCGAGAAGGTCTCCACCTTCGTGTCCCCCCGCCCGTCGAGGGCGAGGCGGTCCAGCAGGTGAGGAATGCGATCATTGCGCTCGGCCCGGGGCACGTCGGCCAGGCGCCCGTAGGCGTGAAGCGTCTGGGTGGCCGTGAAGAAGCCCGGAAAGCGGTGGTTCTCGGGGACGAACCCGATCCGGTGGCGGGCGGCCGGGGTGCCGGCGGGCCGGCCGAAGAGGCGCGCGGTGCCGCCGGAGGGGCGGACGAGCCCGAGCAGAATCTTGACGAGGGTCGTTTTCCCCGCGCCGTTGGGGCCAAGGAGCCCAAAAATTGCGCCCTCCTCCACCGCGAGCGAGATGCCGTCGAGCGCCCGCACCGTCGAGCGACGCAGGAGTCCGGTGCGGTAGGTCTTCGACAGCGACGAGACGGAGAGGGCGGGCATGGGAATTATCGATTCGCGTCCGGTTCCGGGGACGTCGGAGGATCTGGTGCGTCGCCTGCCCCAGGGGTGCGGGCCGGCGCCTCACGCCGAGCGACGTGCATGGTGCGCTGCGGGAACGGAATCCTGATGCCCTTTGCGTCGAAGGCGCGCTTCAGGCGCTGCCGCAGCTCGCGCTCCGCGGCGTACTGCTCCCCAGGCTTTACGCGAACGACCACCCGCGCTGTTACAGACGAGTCGCCAAAGTCCATCAGCCCCTGTACCTGGGGCGTCTCGTCCAGGACAATCTCCTCGTGTGCAGCCACCCACTCGTTCGCAACGCGTTCCATGACGGGGAGGATGGCGTCCACGTCCTGCTCGTAGCTGAGGCCCACCGGCACGATGGCACGGGCCCACTGCACGCTCTTGTTGCCAAAGGTGCGCACCTCCCCGGCGGGAATCATCACGAGCTCGCCGTCGAACGTCCGCAGCTTGATGAGCCGCACCCCGATCTCCTCGATCGTGCCGGTGTGCCCGTCAATCGTGACGAGGTCGCCGACGTGGAGAATGTCGTCGAAGAGCAGAAAAATGCCCCCGATGACGTCCTTCACGAGGGTCTGGGCCCCAACCCCCACGGCGAGACCGGCGATGCCGGCGGTGGCAATCAGCGCCCCGATGTCGAGCCCCACTTCGCTGAGCACCATGATGCCCGCAATCGCCCATACGACGTAGCCCGCCGTGGACCGGAGCAGGGTGCCGAGCGTGACGGCCCGCTGGCGCTTCGGGTCGGTTGCCGGACGGTCCGCGACGGTCGCGATCCACCGTTCCGTCCCCCGCCGGACCAGGGCGAGCACCAGCGCCGCCAGGGCGAGGATAATGACGATCCGCACCGCCCCCAGCAGAAGGACCTGCAGGCCGGGCGAGTCGAGCCACGCCTGCGGAGTACCGAGCTGGAGGAGGAGATCGATCAAGGGAGGAAGCGGGCCGTCGGGAAGACAAAGGAGCGCCGGGATGGGCTAGGCATCCGTGAGGGCCTCAATGCCGGGAAGGGGGGCGCCCTCAAGAAACGTAAGCAGGGCGCCGCCGCCGGTCGAGACGTGACTGATGCGGTCGTCGCACCCGGACCGGGTCAGCGCCGACACCGAATCGCCGCCCCCGACCACCGAAAAGGCACCGTCGTCCGTGGCGTCGGCCATGGCCTCTGCGATCGCGGTCGTGCCGTCCGCGAACGGGCCGACCTCAAACACGCCCATGGGCCCGTTCCAGACCACCGTTGCCGCGCCGAGGATGCGGTCGCGGTAGGCGTCGATGGTGGCGGGGCCGATGTCGAGGCCCATGAGCTCCGCCGGGATGTCCCCCTCCACGATCGAGGCCGTAGCGTCGGCCTCCGGCGCCTCGGCCACGACGTGATCCGTGGGGAGGGTGATGGTCCCCTCGGCCTGTTCGTACAGGTCCTCGGCCGTCTCCAGCCGGTCGGCCTCCACGCGGGAGGCGCCCACCTCGTGCCCGAGCACCTTGAGGAAGGTGTAGCTCATGGCGCCCCCAATGAGCAGGTGGTCCGCCGTCTCCGACAGGGCCCGGATCGTCCCCAGTTTGTCGGAGACCTTGGAGCCGCCGAGGATGGCAACCATGGGGTGGGCCGGGTCGTCCCGGACGCGCGTCAGGGCCTCGATCTCGTCCTCCATCAGGCGCCCCAGGGCCGCCACGTCCATGAACTCGGCCACCCCGGCGGTGGAGGCGTGCGCCCGGTGGGCCGCGCCGAAGGCATCGTTGACGTACACGTCGGCCAGGTTGGCCAGGGCCGTCGCGAAGGCCTCGTCGTTCGCCTTCTCGCCGGCGTCGAAGCGCGTGTTCTCCAGCAAGATCACGCTCCCCTCGCTCATGCCGTTGATCACCTCCTCGACGGTATCCCCCACCGTGTTGCTGGAGAACCGGACCCGTTCTTCGATGAGGGTGCCGAGGTGATCCGCCACGCAGGCGAGGCTCAGGTCCGGGTCGGGCTGACCGCCCGGACGCCCCAGGTGGCTCACGAGGATGGCCTTGCCGCCGTGGTCGAGGACGTGGCGAATGGTGGGAAGGGCCGCGCGGATGCGGGTGTCGTCCCCCACGCAGGGGCTTCCGTCCTCGGAGGTGTCGAGCGGCACGTTGAAGTCGACCCGGATGAGGACGCGCTGGCCGCGTACGTCGACGTCGTCGAGGGTGAACTTGTGCATGGAACGGGGAAGTTGGGCGACAGAACGGGCGATGGGGCACGCCGCCCCGGACGGGCCACAACCGGACGGGCCACAGCCTGGGCCGCGGGGCGGCACGAGGGCACAGCTACACGTTCATGAGCCGCTCCACGAGATCCACGGTCCGGTTCGCGTAGCCCCACTCGTTGTCGTACCAGCCGACCAATTTCACCTGCGAGCCGGCGACCTTCGTCCACGGCGCGTCGTAGATGCAGGAGTGCGGGTCGTGGATGATGTCACGCGAGACGATCGGGTCGTCGCTGTAGGCGAGGATCCCGTCGAGCGCGCCGTTGGCGGCTTCGTAGAAGGCCTCGTTGACGTCCTCGACCGTCACGTCCTGCTCCACGACCGCCGTAAGGTCGGTCACCGAGCCGTCCGGGGTCGGGACGCGCATGGCCATGCCGTCGAGCGCGCCGTCGAGGTGGGGCAGCACCTTGCCGACGGCCTTGGCGCCGCCCGTGGTGGTGGGAATGATGGACTCGGCGGCGGTCCGGGCGCGACGGAGGTCGCCGTGGGGGCCGTCGACGATGTTCTGGGAGGCGGTGTAGGCGTGTACGGTCGTCATGAGGCCGCTCTCCACGCCGAAGGCGTCGTCGAGAACCTTCACCAGCGGGGCGAGGCAGTTGGTGGTGCAACTGGCGTTGGAGACCACCTTCTCGTCGCCGGTGAGGATCTCGTCGTTGACGCCCAGCACCACCATGGCGTCCACCTCGCTCTTGGCGGGGGCGCTGATGACGACCTGGTCCGCGCCGGCCTCCAGGTGCTGGGAGGCCTTGTCGTAGGTCCGGAACACGCCCGTGGACTCGATTACCACGTCGGTGTCGTGGTCGCCCCACGGAAGGTTCGTCGGGTCTTTTTCGCTGAAGACGGGAAACCCTTGCTCGTCCACCACGAGGGTGCTGTCCTCCAGGTGCACGTCGCCGGGGAATTGCCCGTGGACCGAGTCGTACTTGAGCAGGGTGGCCAGCGTCTCGGCATCTGTTAGGTCGTTGATGCCTACGATCTCGATCTCGTCCTCCTCCCGTTCCAGGAGGGCACGAAAGCACAGCCGCCCGATGCGACCAAATCCATTAATTCCAAGCTTGATTGACATAAGGGGTTAGGAGTCGTCTCAGTTCAACAGTGAGGCGAAGGCACGCCGCAGTGACGACGGCCCCAAGGAGGCAACGTATTCACAAACCCTCCCGTGCGGTGAGGCAAATGCACTATGCGTATCGCGTCGTTAAGGTATAAAAGAGCCGGAAGTCTCTTCGGTAAAGATCACATGCAAAACCGGACCCGCCCCGGGACGGCCTGGTCGCGGGGGAAACGAATGAACGACGGCACGTTAAACGGAATTCGATACCCAATGCGGATCAGTTCGTGTGAATGCCCTTCATCGACGATCCGTCCTCTCGCGTTATCTTGATTTCGGACCCTCTCGCTGGACATGGCTGCCCTCAAAACGCCCGAAAAGACATCGCGTCGCCAAGAGCTTCGGCAAAACATTTTTGTCGACCTCTACGCGCGGGCCCTTCTGTTCTACGATGAGTACAAGCAACTCGCGCAGGGGCTTGGGGTGGCACTTCTGGTGTTGATCCTGGCCATTCCGGGATACATCTACTACCATCAACAGCAAGAACAGGCGGCCAACCAGCAGCTCGGTCAGATTCTCCCGGTGTACGAGCAGGGCAACTTTCAGCAGGCCCTCGACGGGGCGGGCGACCGGGCGGGGCTTCTCGCAATTGCCGACGACTACGGTGGCACCGACGCGGGCAACCTTGCTACCTTCTACGCCGCAAACGCCCTCTACCAGCGAGACGACTACGACCGGGCGCTCACCTACTACCAGCGGTTCGAGAAGGAGAACGACTTTATCGGCGCCAGCGCGTACGCGGCCCAGGCGGCCATTCAGGAAACCCGGGGGGCCTTTGAGCGGGCGGCCGGTCTTTACGAACAGGCCGCCTCACAGTACCAGAACAAGTTGACGGCCCCCCGATATCTGCTCAACGCGGGACAGGCCTACGAAGAGGCCGGCCAGTACGAGGCGGCCATTGGGGTCTACGAGCGGATTCAGGAGGAGTACCCGGACTCCGAGCAGGCCCGCAACGCCGAGCGGTACCTAGCGCGGGCGAAGGTGCATCAGGGCAGCACATCCTCGTCGTAGTCGCCTCTTCGGTCCGGGGCCGGGCATTCCGAGAGCGGGGCGTCAGCATATGAGGGGGCCGCGTTCGGGGCGCCGAGCGCCCCCGTGTCGTCGGCCGGCCCTTTCACCTCCCGCACGTTTTACCTGTGGACGAGTCTCCTTTGGCGGCATGCCCACGATTCTGGTCGTAGACGACGAGGCGAGCATCCGGCGGACGCTCCGCGAAATTTTGGAGTACGAGGACTTTGGCGTGGAGGAGGCGGTCGACGGGGAGGAGGCGCTGGTGGCCCTCCGCGAGAATGCCTACGACCTGGTGATTCTCGACGTGAAGATGCCGAAGATGGACGGCATGGAGGTTCTCGAAACGATCGCCGACGAGGGCTACGAGGTGCCGGTCCTCATGATCAGCGGCCACGGCACCATCGAGACCGCCGTGGAATCGACCAAGCTGGGGGCGTTCGACTTTATCGAAAAGCCGCCGGACCTCAACCGCCTGCTGGTGACCGTCCGCAACGCCCTGGACCACGGGCAGCTGGAGGTCGAAAACCGCCGGATGCGACAGGCGATCACCGAGCAGAATACCGGGGACCTGCCCCCCATCATTGGGGAGAGCGACGAGATCCAAGCGATCAAGGACACGATCGAGCGGGTGGCCCCCACGGAGGCGCGGGTGCTCGTCTCCGGCGAGAACGGCACCGGCAAGGAGCTCGTGGCCAAGTGGCTGCACCACAAGTCGGGCCGGGCCGACGAACCGATGGTGGAGGTCAACTGTGCCGCGATCCCGAGTGAGCTGATCGAGAGTGAGCTGTTTGGGCACGAGAAGGGGGCCTTCACCGGGGCCACGGAGCAGCGCATCGGCAAGTTCGAACAGGCCCACGAGGGCACGCTGTTTTTGGACGAGATCGGGGACATGAGCCTCTCGGCCCAGGCGAAGGTGCTTCGCGTGCTGGAGGAGCACGAAATTGAGCGGGTCGGGGGGGAGCACACCATTTCGGTCGATGTCCGGGTGGTGGCCGCCACCAACAAGGACCTGATGGAAGAGATCGAAAAGGGACGGTTTCGGGAGGACCTCTATCACCGCATCGGGGTTATCCTCGTCGATGTGCCCCCGCTCCGGGACCGGCGGGAAGACATCCCGCCGCTGACCCGACACATTGCCGGGCGGGTGGCCCAGCGCGACGGCCTTCCGCCGAAGGACTTCGCGGAGGAGGCGATCCAGCGGCTGCAGCGGTACGACTGGCGGGGGAATGTCCGCGAGCTGCACAACGTCATCGAGCGCCTCCTCATTCTCGTTGAGGGCGATGTGATTGAGGGGGACGACATCGATCAATTTGTGCAGCCGGGCGGAAACGGGGACGGCCCGACCCAAGAGCTCATCGAGGCGTACGACGACTTTAGTGACGCCCGCGACCAGTTCGAAAAGCACTTTATCCAGCACAAGCTCCACGAACACGACTGGAACGTAAGCCAGACGGCCGAAACGATCGGCATCCAGCGATCCCACCTCTACAACAAGCTCAACAAGTTCGGGCTTGAGCGGGGGGACTAGCGAGAGGGGCCCGGCTCGCGGTGTGCCGAAACAGGGCGTGCGTCGGGGGGCTGCGACCCAGGGGCTTGTGCTCACCACTCCACTGTCGCCGTTTATTCTGTCTTTCGCCGTGGACACGCCGCTGCTTCAGGTCGACGCCCTCCTCAAGCAATACGACACTGGGGGGGACGAGCCCCTCACTGTGCTGCGGGACCTCGATCTGGCCGTACAGGAGGGAGAAATTCTCGCCATCGTGGGGGAGAGTGGAACCGGAAAGTCCACGCTCCTGCACCTGCTGGGGGCGCTGGACCGGCCGACCGACGGCACGGTCCGGTTTGACGGGACGGACCTCTTCGCGAAGAGCGACGAGGAGCTCGCGGCCTTCCGCAATCGGTCGATCGGGTTCGTCTTTCAGTTCCACCACCTGCTCCCGGAGTTTACGGCCCTTGAAAACGTGGCCATGCCGGCCCTCATCCAGCACCGCTCCCTGGCGGACGTCACGCCGCGGGCCCAGGAATTGCTCGCCCTGTTGGGCCTGGACGACCGTGCCGACCACCGGCCCCGGACCCTCTCGGGCGGAGAAAAGCAACGAGTGGCCATTGCCCGGGCCCTCATGAACGAGCCGGCGCTGGTGCTCATGGACGAACCGACCGGCAACCTGGACGCCCGCACGGCCGAGCCCCTGCACCGCGAGATTGAGCGGCTAAGCCGAGAGATGGACCACACCTTTGTGCTGGCCTCGCACGATCCGTCCCTGGCCGAGGTGGCCGGGCGCGTTCTTCGACTCGAACACGGCACGCTGCACCCGCTGGCCGCAGCCGACGAGATGGCCCCTGAAGCCAGCCCGTCCGATGACGGGCACGCGGGGGGCTGATCTGGGGATGAAACGAAAATGATCCTTTAGCCGCGGGTGTCGAACTCCGGGTTCGGGGGCTCGTTGGGCCCAATCGGACGATTAGGTCGGCATACACCCGCACACCGGGCCCGGTGCGAGACGAATCCCTTCAGGAGAGGCCTTCCGGGTGCAGTACGAGGAACGATTGCCGGCCTGTCCCCGAGGCGACGCCGTCCCAACCGGCCTGTTCGGGTGCTATCTCTGCGACATTAGGTGTTGTATCCCCATGGACTCGATTGACTCCCTTCCCCTGTTCCCGCTGA
>Ga0207714_1001297_pt1 | contig 16090 bp, 4 predicted proteins | sample PonA232FremontCA_2_FD_187270 | JGI IMG/M metagenome (GOLD analysis project Ga0207714, IMG submission 187270) | Marine sediment microbial community from Fremont, CA, USA - Pond A23 Sediment 2 (SPAdes) | ecosystem: Environmental > Aquatic > Marine > Unclassified | place: USA: Fremont, California... | reverse complement strand
CGGTCCGCGAATCGAAGCTAACGAAGCAGATGCAATCACAAAATTAACCCTTTAGGGTCAAGAACGGAAAGCCAAACGCCCCGCTGTTTTATCCGGCGAAGTGCCCCCGGCGGGTTGGCTGCTATAAGACTCGACCGTTCGCGGCAATGGTTCTCGGATATCGGCCTTTACTCGGGGCGAAGGCCCGATTCGTGAAGAATATGGTCCGACAGCCACGTGGCGATGTGTCGGGCACCCGTTTCGTTGTGATTACACCAATCCGCCATCCATTTCTTCATGGTGTGATCACCGTTGATTTCGAACTTCGCCCGCAAATCTATGCTGCGTACCCCATACGCCCGGCATGCCCGCTGATGGAGCCCGATCGCCCAGTCTTTACATCTTTGCCTTTTTTCTGCCCATTTCTGATGAGCATTACGCGGCGTGTTACTGCCGTGGAGGGGGCGAATGGGATTCGGTGTCCAATGAAGCAGGATCGCCTCCAAGTCCGACAGATTCCGATAAAGCTTCCTGATCGCCTGCTGGATTTCCTCCTCCGATCGACGCAACTGCCAGGAATCACTTTCCCGGTCAAATATCAGGCGGGAGTCTCCAAAGGCGAAAGAGCACAAAATCAGATGTGGCGCAAACGGAATCACATCGCGTTCTATTCTCTTTACCGCCTGAACACTGTCTGTGCCGGGGATCCCCGCGTTGATGACAGCAAACGTTTCCCCAATACGCTCGTCATTGTTCAGCTGCGCTTCAAGATGGGCGGGCCAGGCCCTGCCGGATTCAGCGTTCGAATACGTCAAGTCGTCCCCGAACGCTAAAATACGCAGATCAGCGTTTTCTGCTTTTTCAACAGTCCCGTGATCGACGTGGGGTGGCCAATTGGCGATCTCCCGATCTGACTGCCACGGTCCTTTTGACGGAATACTGATAACCTGCTGATGGCCGGCCTTTGCCCTGCCCTGCGTGCCCGTATGAAGGTTCTTTTCATGGCAATCCGGACACACCTCCGGCTTACCGGCACCCTTTCGTTCATAAACAAGCTGCTGGTAGCCCGAGCACTGAAACTTTTTCCCGCAACATGTACATTCAAGCGTTGCCGTCTGATGTTGGGCAAGGAAAGTCTCACATGCCTCGCATCTTTTCTCGGGGGGACGCTCCCTGTGGCGTCTGATGTCTTTCAATTGCTCCCGCGCGGTATACGTCCATGTACCGTTACAACCGGGGATCAGACAGTTCTCCGGGCGATCCTGAAGTTGCTTAAGCTCGTTCTTACACTGATCACAATGGCCCCGCGGCAACCGGCGTATTCCCTTATGCCAGTCACGTAACTGCATGCCTTTCGTATACGTCCACGTGTTTCTGCATCCCGGCGTAGCGCATTCTGCTTCGCGAGGTTCCGTCTGCCGGCAAAAAGATACGCAATCCGCACACATCCGTTTGGGTTCTTCCGGGATCTCGTTGTAACGCCTCTGATCCTGCACCTGGGCAAACGCGGTATACGTCCATGTATTCGAACACTCACGGATTTTGCAGGGCACTTCCTTGTCCTGTAACTGTCTGTATAGACCATAGCAATCTTCACACATGCGTCGTGGTGGTTCGTCCAGCGTTCGGCCGGATCTGCAATGTTCAAGTTGATGGAACGCACCCCATGCCCACGTGCCTTCACACCCTTTTATTCTGCAAGCAACCTTCCGTGTCTCCAGACGCTTTAGGGTATCCCGGCATTCGCGGCAAAGCCGGCGCGGCGGCTGATCATCAGTCTGCATCAGCTGCTGTTTCCGCGGCCACTTCCACGTATTCGTACATCCCCGGATGCGACACGGAACCTGTTTATCCTCTACATCATCCAGTTTCTCAAGGCAATCCTCACATAAACCTTTCGGTGGCTCTTCTCTACCGTTGACGCGCGCCTTTAACCGATCGTAGCGCGTCCAGATCCACGTATTGTTGCAACCGGGCCGGGCGCACGGCTGTTCCTGATGCTCAAGCTGGGCATATGTCTCGCGGCAATCCGGACACATCTGAACGGCATCACCGTCGTCCGAGGACGCGCTGCCTTCAGTTCCGCTCTCTTCTGCAGCACACAGATTCTCACAACCCGGCACGCCGCAACGGATTTTTTCATCCGGAATAAGTTCGCCCAATGTCGCTAAACTCTTCAAGAGGGGACCTCCCCGACGTGTTTACTCAATCTTCGCCCAACACATCGCTTTTTCCTGCTTCGTATATAGTAATTTCATCCCTGTAAATAGTTATGCAACTATCCATTCTGCGTTGCTGCACCCCCTTCCGGAGGGTCCGGAGGGGAATCACGTTCTGCTTTGAACGCCGAGTAATACATCTTCTCAATTTCCTGAACCATCACACACCAATCAAAGCGCTTCTGCACCAGATCACGTCCCGCCCTGCCCATACACTGCCTCCTCTGCGGGTCATGCAACAGCGCAAGCACGGCATCGCGGATACCGCCAACGTCCTCCGGCTCAATAAGAAAACCTGTCTCGCCGTCACGTATAATCTCCGGTGTCCCGTCGAGGTTGAACCCCACCGCAGGGACCCCGCTGGCCAGGGCTTGAACCACTGTCCGAGGCAAACCTTCACGCAGGGAAAAGTGAACAAGCATGTCCATAAGCGCTGTATAGCGGGGAATGTCTTCAGGAGATACCAAACCGGCAAAAGTAAAATGCTCCTCAAGGCCTAACCGGCGTATCCAGCAAGACAGTTCTTCTCTTCTCGTCCCGTCTCCGACCAGAAGAAAATGGGCCTGTGGGCAGGCACGAACGATTTCTGGCGCCGCCCGAATAAGATAATCGTGCCCCTTCAGATCGAAAAGCCGTGCAATTTTCCCCACCACCACCGCTTCGGGAGGAATGCCCAAATGCTCTCTCAGCGTGTTATCCGCGGAAGCGCTCAAAAATGGCTCCAAACGCATACCGCTGTAAACAAGGCGATATTTGTGCCGAGGAGCGATACGCGCCTGCACGCATTGCTCGATCATGGCCTGGGCGACGGCAAATATCCGTGTACTGACACGAGCAGCAAAACGCTCGCATTTAATGTATAACCAGTTCCGCCAGCGCGTTTCGTACGCGTGAAAAGGTTGCCCGTGAACAGTATGAACAATTACCGGCACCTGTGCCGCGTGCGCCGCCAGCCTGCCCAGGATACCCGCCTTCGAAGAATGGGTATGCACCACGTCAAAATCATTCCTTTTCATAAAACGGCGAAGATGCCGGTACGCGAGGAAATCCTTCCACGGATTCATCGCACGCTGTAACGCAGGCACTTGCACCACTTCAAGCCCGGGGATCGATTCCTGCTCGAGCAGCTTTCCCTCCGGCCCCCTGGTCGGGCCTGTCACTAATACCACATGATGGCCTCTTTCGAGAAGTCCCCGGATGGTCAAAAGCGTGTTCTCCTGAGCGCCCCCCACAATCATGCGCGTAATCACGTGGCAAATGCGCAAAGACGACTCGGACGGAGAGGGGGCATCGGACTTTTCCATATAGGTTCACCCACTGGAGATCGCTGTTTGTTTTCCTCGTGTTTCGCAAGATACTTCCCGCATACCCGCATAAAATAGACGCCATACCATGCATATTCCATACTGGCGGGATCACATGAACACGCACTCCGTCCAGGCATTGCATGCAGCAATTGCATTGAGCATGACAAATACATCCTGGATGGTAACGACATGCTAAACGCAGTTTGACATGCTGAATGCAATTCCTAAACGGAGTTTGACACGCTGAACGCAGTTCCAAAGCGCTGCAGAAACCGCAGCGCACTCCAAAGATAGCCTTGCGGCTATCGTATATATGGTGATCGGCGAAGTCGCAGGATCCCGACCTTTATAAAGTGTCGGGGCCGATCTTTCGGAGTGCGGCGCGCTTCGTGCGCCGCTTTCTATTCGGCGAACCTGAAGGTTCGCCACGCCAAAGCGCTGCAGGAACCGCAGCGCACTCCAAAGACAGCCTTGCGGCTGTCGTACATATAGTGATCGGCGACTCCGGTCTCTGGAGGGCAACCCTGGGTACAGAAGGGACCCTGCGTGCTGTGCGCTGTAAGCGCACTTCATAAGGTTTACCAGTGGCGTGGGGAACCTACCTCAACAACTTTAACAGTATTGAAAACAGGCCATATTTCTCAGAAGCTGTACCCCAGGCCGAGACTAAGGGTCGTATCCGTATCCTCCAGTTGGCCCGGCGGGTCGCTGTCGTAATCGGTTACATGCGAAATTTTCAGATGCCACGCCTTTGTAATCTGGGACCTCAGCCCCACTTCATTGTGCAGCACATGCCCGTCTCCCTGGAGATTGGGATAGACCGTGAGATCTTCGAACATCTGGAGTGTCTCCGTCAGCTGCGCTTCCAGCCGCGCCGCGAGACGTGCTGACAAACTCGTTTCATCCGGATTCGTTTCGTAGTTCCGGGAGATGTATGTCAAGCCCGCTTCAGTAGACAACGAGAGCGTATCTGATGTGAGCCAGCGGTACCCGAGGCTGAGCCCCGTAGTTGTGCGCAGATCCAGGTCCCGGAACTCATCAGCCAATAACGAAGCGGAAAGGAGCCAATAAAGACGCCTGCTCAGGTTGTACTCGTATCCCATCTGACCGTAGACATCCCGCGCCGTCAACGCGCCATCTTCTTCAGCATAATTGTAACGGAAAAGAAGGGATAGTACGTCCGCTTCCGTTTTTCGCCGTGCCTGAATTTCCGCACTGGCGCTGGTCCGATCCGTGTTACCGCTCTGCCTGTTTCCCGACAGTGAGACAGAGCCGTGCCACAAGTTTTCGGCCTCATTCCCCTTTTCTCCAGCGGCCGGCTCGTCCGGAGCGGGAGCGGCCTCATCCTGTTCCGCGCCGGACTCATCCGCTTCTGTCTGCGACGCGGATGATGACATCGCGGATTCATCCGTCTGTTCCAGCTTTTGTATGTCACTGACCGGTATGCGCAACTCACCTTTGTACGACGCTGTGTTCAGCGAGACAAAACCGTCCCGCATGCTCTGAATACGCCCGGATATCCTGTCGCCGTTGGCCATGTAGACCCTGTATTCGCTCTCGGCGTCAATATTTTTGACGTTGCTGATCTTGATCTTGACAGGCTGTGCTGCGTAGGAGGGGCGAATCGTCAGTTGTCGATCTTCAATTGCAGTCAGTTTCCCGGAAAGACGGTCGCCGTTTTTAAGAAATACGGTGGCCCCCTGCAGGATCGTGCCAAAGGACAGTACGCAGACAGTGCTTAAGAACACCAGCTTTCTTGTACGTTCCGCAAATATCATTCGTGTCAGCGATTTTTTTAGACTCGTTTCTGAGGAGAGTGCAGGCCCGTGAACGTTCGATTTACTGTTAACATCGGCGGCGACCTGCAGCGTGTCGTACAGTACGACGCCTGCACAACGCCAAGCCAAAAGCAGGGAAAAGCAATGGAAATATAGCATTGTTCTAAAATTGGGGCAAACAGAAGGGCAGAACGAAACGCAGCATCGTCGACGGGGCTAAGTCGCCTCCCACACGGAACGGGGAGCCCAACTGGATCTGGAATCAGCCGTGTCCCCCTGGTCTAGCGCCAGAAAAGGGTGCGGCGCCTACGGTGCCGACTGTACAGTCGCCGTACCGTAGGCGTTTTGACCTCGCTATTGCAGAGGAACGGTCGCTTTAGAGTCAGCGACGTAGATCCAGTAGCCTTGCCCGCGCTTCAACTCTGCGGGGGTGTAGTAATTACTATTTTCCGTATCATAACCGTAGAACGTAAAGGATGAGGGTGCTTCGATTGTTTTCGTCGGTCCAATCAAGTGCCATCCCTGTTCCAGTTCGGTCTCAGTTGCCCCTCTGATGCCCCGCACGGTGAATGTGGCGGATTTCGTGGCAAAGACCCAATAGCCCTCATTCGCCTCGATCTGATTTGCCTCTACGTAGTTACCGTCTTTAAACGCCCAGACAGTATCGGATGTTGCGTCCTGGACTTCCGGCGAGCCGAACACGTCCTCGACCGCCGGTTCGCCCGGTTTGACGGCGAAGGAGATCAGGTTCCAGCCGGATACCAGCTCAATTTTCTGGCTCGCCTGGCCACCTCCGAGCCCAATGCGGAACACCGCCGTCGATCCCGAGGGCATGTTGTCGCCCGAGAATGACAAACTGCTCGTCTCGCGCATATCTGTCGGAGCGGATTGGGTCGGATCAGCTCCGCCGTAGCCGTTAATCAGACTTATGCTCACGGGGTCATCCGTTTCAGGCAATACTGTCGGATCCCACGTCAGTTCGAGTGAATCGGCCTCCTCGCCCAGTTCCACCGTGATGAACCACGATGGGGCGCCCGGCTCAGTAAAGCCGCGTATATCCTGCGCCAACCGGTCGTATTCCGGCTCCAATCCGAGCAGGTAGGATATATTCTGTTCCCTGTCCTCGAGAAAAGGCGGAATGGGGCTGTCGATTCCGGAGTCGAAGCCGTTTGTAGCAGCCGCCTCCTGGCCTATGGTCAGCGTCTGAGTTAACAAGTCTCCGTCACTGCCGCTCTTACTCACGTCGATCGGCAACTGCCAGGCTCCCTCGGCCACAGGTACAACGTTGCTGGAATTCACGGGGCTTACGCCGTTGTCGTCAACCGTGTAGACATCACAACGCCATTCCTGGCCGGCTCGCAGGTATTGGGGCGGCACAACATTCGGCTGCGTAAATCCTGCCGGGAGATCATCTCCTTCTTCTAATCCGTAACTCAACGGATATTCCATAGTTGTACGTGTTTCCGGATTCGAGCCGGTCGAAGGACTATCTCCAAAAGGTACCACTTCGCCGTTCTTGAACCATACGTACAGGTAGTGGTAGGCATCCTCTCCGAGTGGAGAGCTTCCGCCGCTGGCTTCACATTCCAGAGAATCCGAGGTGTTCGCCTCGGTTGGACTCAGCGTTACAGTTTCCGGCGCGGTCGGCAATGATGTACCCCCACCGCCGAAGGTCTGGTCGATCTGGAGCGCGACGTAGTACGCCGAAATTGACTCTGTCCTTATCGCGCTCTGCACTTTAACATAGTACGTGCCGTAGGCCAATTCGCGTTCAAACCAGGCGTACTTTGTAGAGCCTTCTTCCCACAGCTCACCCTCGTCGTCGGCTTGCAGAACCGTGTTTCCCTCCGCGTCTTCAAGCGTGAGCATCGTGTCAAAACCGTCGTTCTCGCCTTTCCGGGTGGGGTCCCGATTTTCAATCAGTGTACCGTCGTTGGTTTCGAATCGAACCGTAGCGCTTCCGCTGGCACCCGGAGATCCCACCTGGAATGTAAAGTAGTCTATATCGCCCGCCGGAGAGATGGCATAACTTTGATCCAGGTCGGTGGTAGGCGCGAGGTACGTTGCATTCTCACGCGTGTCGTTGGGTTCTTCCGTTTCCTGGTCACCGTCACCATCTTCCTGATCGTCGCCGGCTACAGTCACTGACTCAGTGTCGACGGTGTTACTGGTGTTACCGAACGCATCCTGAGCATAGACTTGACAGAGGTACTTTGCGCCAGCCTCCGTCGCCTCGTAGGGCAGAACACGATTGCGCTGTCCTTCCATAGCAGTGAATTCGGTTTCTCCCTCACCCGCGCTGTACCATTGATAGAATACAGCGAAGGCGTCGCCGTCAGGGTCGGAAACATCCGTCGCCTCGCAGATGATGTCTTCCTGCGCGAGTGGATCCTGGGGCGAAATACTTACGGTCGGTGCGCTCGGTGCGGTATTTCCCTCTCCGCCGTTGCTTTCCAAGCCCTCTATGACCCAGATACCCTGCTCCGTTTCGAAGCTGTCCACCACCTTACTTCTGACTTTCGGACTGGCAGAATCTTCCGCAAAGGCTCTGAAATACCACACATCACCCCGTACAAAATCCTCGTCGGCAACAAACGTGGCCGTATCGCCCGGGGCCACACCCTTTTTACGATCGGTTTTTGCCAAGTTGTGGTTCCGATACCACATAATCACCAGGTTGGCTTGAGCATCGTCGTCATTCTGCAGTGTCACCTCGATGGTATCATCGGCCGAAATCGCAGCCATGTCGGCATCCGACGGCATGGGAGGCTTGACTTCCTGCACAATGGGTTTATCCGGACGCGTTACCGTGACCGTGTAACTCGCTGGATCATAGTACCTGTGCATGGTATCGTACGGATACAGGCGGTAGTTGTACGTATCCGCCGCCAGATCTTCATCCGTAAAGCTCGTAACGGCCGAATCGTATTCAACAACACCTACGACACGAGCGGCACTTCCGTTTTGCGGCGCGTCGCCTGCTTGATAGGATTTGCCCTGCACAGGCTCGTCAGTGCTATTAAAGCTCGACGTCTTACGGATAACGATCAGGCCGGCCGGATCAGGCGGCGTGTCCCAGCTCCACTCCAGCACCACGTTCCTGTTGCCCTGGTCGTCTGTTGTAACATCCTTGCCAGTGGCGGTAATTGATAATTTATTCTCGCGGTAGGCGACCGGGTTAAGCGTGATGCCGTCGTGTACGTCTCCATCCACGAGACTATCAGCCGGGTCCGCCAGAACGGTTTCGCCGTCGTCGTACTCGCCGTTGTTGATAAGACTGTCCACCCACACAGCATCGTCACTGCCTTGGCCACCGTAACCACCACTACCGTTCACATCCTTGTAATAAACGTCATCGTCGAAAGTGTCGTCGGCTCCCTCGCCGCCAGTTAAGGATACACCATTATTGACGACAATTTTCTCGCCCGCGTTGTACACTGAGTCGCCATCGTCCACCCACGCGTCATCGACGCCGGGCGTGAACGCGCCGCTGGGGATTATGTGATCGTACGCGCCCGCCGCGTAGTTCAGGACCGTGTCGTAGGCGTGGAACGCATAGTAGTAGTCCGTGCCGTTTTTCAACCCCGTGTCCTCGAACTCGTCGATGAGCGCAGTAACAGTGGTGTCTGTGGCGTGAGTATTACTCAATGGGCTTGTCAACTCCAGCGTGTCGGGGTTGCCGTTCTCATCGTCGATGTCGTTGTAAGGCACGTCCTCACCGCCGACGTTTACATACGCCACATAACTCCCGTCCGGATCAGCGAAGTCCTTGGCCTTCTTGAGCGTAATAGTGTTTGCTCCCTTAGACGCATCGCTCTTCAAAGAACTCTGTGCGATTTTAAGATTCGCCGCGACTGTAGCTGCGCCGACAGTGTCGCCGGTTTCGTAACCCTTTCCTTCGGTCGGAAGGGTTGCCGGGCGCTGCTTGGGCCGACGAAGCACAAGGACGCCACCCAGATCCGAACTCGTGGGGGGCGTAAACTTTACATCGATGCGGTGCCCTTCTGGAGCATCGGAAGCCCGCCTGAGCGTAACGTCGTCCACCGTCGCAGGCGCGGTATCGTCAGCCGTCGGTATGACCGGAAACGGTACGGCGGAAACGGCATCGGCGTAATTGGGACGGTTGTCAAAGGCGAACGCCTGGTAGTAGTACTCGACACCGTTTGTCACGCCATGATCCACAAACTCTGTGCCTGATGAATTGTACACGACGGTCCCATCGCCCACCGTATCATCGATCCTGTACGCAACCCCAGCGGTGGGAATCTCATCGGCAGTGGGTTCAGAACCTTCAGTGCGCACGAGCAATACACCGTCAAAGTCCGGACTGGACGGATTCGTCCAAGTCAATGCCACTTGACCGTCCCCGCGATCAGCCGAGAAGTCCGTCACGATCGGGGGAGGCACCTGGTCAGTGGTCGGCGTGCCCAAAGCGGTTACCTCCGGTCCGTAGTTCCTGCTCTCGTCCACGCTGTAAAAGCGGTATACATAGGTCTCACCGTTCGTTACAGCCGTATCTTTGTAGTACTCACCAGTGCCGGAATAGACGACGCGATTGCCATCGCCCAGCTCGTCACCTACGTCATAGGTAACCCCCTCTTCCGGCTGTTCCACGGCCGTGCCTTCTTTACACCGTGTAATCATTGTGTACTCAAAATCAACGTTTTCGGGGTCCTCCCACGTCAGCTCAAGCTGGGAATCACCCACGATGATTCGCGCATTCGACACCGGGTCCGGGTCATCGCTATCTGCGGACGGGTAGACATTTACCGTTTCTCCTGTGGCGTAGTTCGGAACTTGATCGAACGCGTACATGGTGTAATAGTAAGACTGATCATTCCTGATGCCGCCGTTCTGATCCGTTTCTGTCACGTTGGACTGAGCGCTGGCAGAGACGACCAAGTCGTCCCCCACCGTGTACGCGAGGGGGGTAGTACCCGTGTCGTGAGGTAAATCTGTTGTGAGCTTTAGACGATCGGGGCCCAGGATTTCCAGGATTTCATAACGTCCCGCGTTGGGGCCGCTGCGGATGACAAGGTAGTGCCCTTCCTGTAAGGGTTTTTCCTGGCCTTTGGTGGTGTTCAAAGTGGTGAAGTCTACACTCTTCGACGCTACCACATTGAGCTTTCCGATATTATCCGGGTCAACCACCAAATCGTCTGCCCCGCCGGCGGGGTTGAGAAATGTCCCCGGTAACCGTGAACGATTGTCGTTCGGCGTGACAAATTCGCTGTCATTGCTCTTCACCACCAGGACGCCACTGAAGTCCTCATCGGCGGGGTTGTTCCATTGCAGTGTAATCCGCCGATCGCCCACAGTGGTTGCAACGTTGGAGACTGATGCCGGCGGTTCCGAGTCCACTTCCAGGATATTGGTGCGTTCTTTCGCGTAAGATTCAGGGGGCGCGGGAGGTAACCCTCCCGAGTCAGACGGGGAGAGTGCGTCCGCGTCAGTTGTCCCGTGGGGGCCCGAAGAATATTGGATCACGTGCGGGCCGATTTTTACTTGCTGCTTCTCTGCATCAGGCCCTGCAGCACCCTCAGGATACCAGGAGACAATGCCGGCACTGAAATCGTCCCGGTTGCTGATGGAGCTGGCGGTACGCAGAACGACGAATACTTCGTCCCCCTCATTCAGGCCAGCGTCGTTATAGGGCACCTGAACCACTTCTTCTGTAAAGTCCAGTTGCATCTGTGTAGGCGATCCGGTTGACCCCACTTGGTAAGGAGGCCGATCAAGACGGAGATTTCTATCCACGTTTGGGTCGAATTTGCCCTTGCGGCCGGCGATGACGGTTGCCCCGTCATCGAAGGGCTTCGCGGCAGTAGATTCCGCACCGCGCTCAGCATTCAGGATGGTCGCCTCAACCTGATGCGCAGAAGCTGTAGCCGGGTGTGAACTCTGCGTGCCGCTTATAGCCCGGATGCAGTTCTGGAGCTGATTGCTGTCCCGATCGTTGTAGGCGATAATCTCACTGTCAATGCGAACAAATGCGTAATGGTCTTCGTCGGGGTCCGTAAGATCCCCAGGGGTTGAATTTGCGTCCAGGTTTATTGTGGTACCGAACTCGGTAAGGTCCGCCGACAGCGAACACTCGTCTCCGTTCGAAAAATAGCCCATATCCGTATAGGCGATGCATTCTTCACCGTTGCCTCCAACCAGGGTTATATATCGCCTCTGCTGGCCATCCGGATCGGGAAATCCTCGGATGACGGCGTTAGCGTCTGAATCCTTCTGCAGTCCGACGATTTCGTCAAAGGAAAACTCTCTGGTCTTTGCGGTAATACCGCCCGATTCATCAAGTTCTGCCCTGACGTCGGTTGCGTCTTTCCATACGGATATACCGCTGTAGATATGCCTCTGCCTCACGCGGACGCCGCCTTCATGCCAAACCGCGTATGTACCGCGCGCTCCCCGTTTGCAATTCTCCAGATCGTCCCCGTTGATACTCGTATAACCAATCACTTCACTTCCAATCTCGACGTAAGCGGTGTATTTGCCTTCGGGGTCGTCGAAGCCGGTGCTGTCGCGCAATGTGATGGTTTTCGCGTCATAGGTTATCCACCCATCCAGGGAGTCGGACGGACGATGCGCGTATACCTTGTCTTTGTAGTCAAAATTGAAAAGGTCTTGGTCAAGGTTGAAGTCTGTGTCTCCGCCGTGGTTATACAACTCTACCACCAGATTCTGAAGCACGCTTCCGGTTGCAGTGCTGCCGTCGCTCACATTCGCCCCATCAACCAGGAGGGTATCCACCCCGTCATCATAAACCGCATTCGTGCCACTGGGGTCGTCAATCCAAATGCTGTCAGCACCCGCGTTAAAGGTCTTGTCCCCGTCACCGTCTTTCCATGCGACATCGTCCAGGACCAAACCGGAGTCGCCCGCAGTGAGGCTTCCCCCGTTGGTTACGACCTTATCCTGCGTATCATACACGCCGCCGGGGCCTTCGGACGTGTCGACCCATACTCCTTCGCCTGCATCGAATTCACCGTTATCGTTGTCGTCTTTGAACAGAACGGATAGCCGGTTGTCCGTCATGTTGACACCTAAAACAGGAAGCGCATCACTGACCTTCGAATGCTGCCCCAAGGGCTGGTCCGGGCTGGTACTGTCGGTCACGTCCGTGGGCATGTTCGCGGTCATCGGATCCGACTTAACTTCCGCATTGGTAGCCGATGGTCCCTGCGGATCCAGGGTGACGCCTTCCCCGGGAACATTCAGCTGTACATCGTCATCGAGCGAGATCTGTCTTCCGGCGCGAGCGGCTATGTAGTAGTCGGGGCCGGCGTGCTCACCTTCTTCAACCTGTTTAGTGGCCGGGTTATCCATCCCGGGGGGCGCATCCTCACTGGGGATTTCCTGACCTTGGTGAGCATCGAGGACTGCGTAGGTGGTGCCGGCTTCCGTTCGCCACTGAGCCGGATGTCGGTCTACCAGGATCTGGGCCGGCGGATCCCATTGGGTATCAAGATCGCGGTCGTAGACGATCCAGTCGCCTTGGGTATAATCGCCGCTGCCGTCAAAATCCAGGTATACGAGGTGCTTGTCCTGGGCGGCGTTGACCCCGTCATTGTCGTCGTAGTCAAGACCGAGGGGGGGATTCACGGAGCGGCGTTTCTGAGCACTGTAAATAATATTCTCCTTTTCGCCGCTGCTGAAGTCATTGTCGCCGTTTGTGTCCAGGAATAAGGATTCGCCGAGGGTATAGGTTCCCGAAGCGTCGTCGTCTTCGAAGCAGACGTCATCATCAGGGTCAAATCGTTTGGCGGGGGCAGTTGGCCACTGGTCTCCTTCCAGATTGATTTCCGCCCTGGGGGTATTGGTGCCGTCAGCGTCAATAACGATATCCGTAACCGTGTTGAAAACACCGGGTCCTCCCACTTCCCCGCTGCCCGGCAAATACTGCACCTTATTACCCACTTCTTTCCAGAGAGAGAGACCCGACAGCATATCATTCGTGAGGGGTGCAAGGTCTTCCCTGTTACCTTTGGTGAGGTTTACGCGAACCTTAGAAAAGACGAGATCGCTTGATTGCTGGGTGACTTCGTCCTGAGTGTATACCAAATCAATGCCAACCGCTGCGCTGGGCACGCTGTTAGCCTCAAGCGAGGTGCGCTTCTCACCTACGTCCGGGTCTTCATTACCCATCACCATGTTTTTTAACCACATGCCGGGGTAGATGGGGTTGGTCCAGATAATGCCCGGATTGTTATTTTCAATGTAGCCGCCGTCGATCCAGGCGCCTTCGCCCGAGTCAAAGCTTCCATTACCGTTACCATCGTTATACATGGCATTGCGGACGATTTCGCCTTTACGATTATCCTGTGGGGGGTTATTTGTTGTAATGACTGCGTCGGTGCCGTCATTATAACGATCCGAATCGCCTCCTCTTTCTACCCAGGCTGTATCGGTGGTGGGTGTAAATTCGCCGCTGTTGTCTGCGTCATAGTATAAGACCTTGTCGGAGAATGAATTACCGCCTTCGCCGCCGGAGAGGGGGTCATCGTGCAGGGGCACGTCTCCGGGGTCTCCAACGGCGCCGGGATCATCATAGTTGTTGTTGTTGTCAAATCGCGTAGGCGATCCTGCAGTTGTCGTATCGGAAAACCATTCTTCATCCGCATCTCCGAGCACTTCGTCGGCATGGGGGTTTTTAAAGCGCATGTCGCCGATCGCCACGCGAAAGGGGGAGCCGAATGCCATAGCCGTACCCCCCGGCGAAGTGGAAAGATCGGGATTGGAGTCGTTAACGCCCGCATCCACACGAAGGACGACAAAGAAGGTCGAAATGTCACCATCCAGGGCAGCAGGACCGCCGCCATCCACCGTCCGCATCATCCAGTTGTCCCCGTAGGCATCACCACGAGCCCATGAGTTCCCCCCGAGCACCGTCCGATTCACCAGTTGGTCATCAGCGTCAAACGCCCCATTGTCGTTGGCATCCGCGTACACGCAGATGCCGCTGTACTGAGAAAAATACATGGTACTCGGCTCCGCGGTAGAGTCCAACCCCTGACCGAAATGGATGTCGTTGTCGTTCATCGCGTCGAAGAGGACATCCAGCTCATAGACACTGGTGGAGGTCGTGGCCGTACCGGCCGCCACGTCGAAGCGCAGAACGGCGGTGCTGGTATCATACCCGACAACGGTATGGTAAGTGGGGAATTTGTACGCGGGGACAGCTTGTTGGATGATGTCAGTCTGAGAAATCGACTCATTCCGTTTGTTCGGATAGTCCCAGCGCGGGCGAACCCATGCGTTGGGCCAGTAACTATAATCGAGCGTCGTGCCTCCGGTTATAATAGGATTGCTGAAGATCGGAGCGACATGATGATTCGTAAGAACTCCGCTGGCCACTCCTCGCGCCCCCGGTGTACCAGTAGCTGTATAAGATTGTTGCATATCCCAGATCTCAAGATAATGGCGAAGCTTGGTGGTGATCGCTGTTAAATTGTCGTCCTTTCCGTCGGGTTTTCTGCGCACGTTATCTCCGATCTCCGGCTCGCCGTCCTGTTCGGTCAGTGTTATGTTCACAACGTCTGCATCGATATCGTAATTGTCCACGAATACGTCGAATTGACCGCGTGGTTCGGGAGGATCCGGGTTGGTATCTACCCAGTATCGGTTCAGATCCGACGTCGTATCAGCCGAAATCCAATAAACTTCGGTCTTGTCCGAATCGATCGAATCGCCCACGGCAAGATCGCCTGGCAGGTTCGTGCCGGCTATAGAGTCCAAAAGATTTCTATCGTGCTCGTCGAAAATGCCGTCTCCGTCGTCCCTGCGTAGGTCAACGGTGTCTATCCGACTTGTAGAAGGTGTCAAGTTTTGGTTACCATTTCCACCCACGGTAAAGTTGTTCACGGTGATAGATCCATTGCGCGCAGTCACCGTGATTTTGAAAAGTTCAGTCTCTTGACTATCGGGGACGATGCCTTGAGCGCCCCCCCGTACCTCGTCGTGGCTTATGGTCCAATCTTCAATGGTAACCTCCGCGGTGGTGGGGAGGACGGTGATGTCGACGGTGGCGGTGAAGGTGTCTCCAGCGTCGTTTTCTGCTGTGGCCTCCACAGTATAAGTGCCTGGACTGGCGGCTGTTGTGGCGTTGATATCAATAAAACTTGCGTCGTTGGGGGGATCCGGCTGGACGTTGACGTCGGCGGGGATCCCGGCCCAATCCGTCGTATCCGCTTGGGTGGGATCACCGTCGGGCTTGTTGTCGGATACCGCCTTTAGTCTAATGGAGTCGCCGCCTTTAACGAGTTCCGTACCGTCAGGCGTTTCCAAATCGAGCCCAGCCTCTACGGTTTGGACAGTAAAGAGTACCGCCACGAATGCGATTGCGCTGACCAGAGGCGCTTTGGTCATAGGTGCCGGTGCCTTGTTCTTCGTGCTTCGTTCTTCGTTCGACGTTGTTCGTTCAACGTTCGTCGCTGGAGGATGTTGAGAAGAGGCACTAGTATTAAATGGTCGCGCGCGCGCGTGCGTAGACGTCATCGATAGAGGTCGGACGGCTGATGTAAGCCAAGCGAACAGTCCATCGGGCGGCGGACGGAACCTGATCATCAGGCGCGCACAGAAAGGGCGAATCCTCCGGCATACGCTTTGAAACAAGGCGGTGAGCATGGAAACGAGCGTACAGACCGTCGTCGAGCGTTTGTGATGTGTCACGATAGCTTTCCTCTTATGTATTTATGGTAGGATTATGGGTTCTATTGTATAGATAGTTTAACACAGATTCGGCCTCCTGCCAAGCAATTGGGCTTTGTCGTTTCAACAACAACATTGGTTACTGTAATAAGTT
>Ga0207714_1001296_pt1 | contig 16101 bp, 13 predicted proteins | sample PonA232FremontCA_2_FD_187270 | JGI IMG/M metagenome (GOLD analysis project Ga0207714, IMG submission 187270) | Marine sediment microbial community from Fremont, CA, USA - Pond A23 Sediment 2 (SPAdes) | ecosystem: Environmental > Aquatic > Marine > Unclassified | place: USA: Fremont, California... | reverse complement strand
TGTAGCTCAGCCTGGATAGAGCATCGGCCTTCGGAGCCGAGTGTCGGGGGTTCGAATCCTCCCGGGCCCGCTAACCGCCTTCAGCGACGCTGAGGGCGGGTTTTTGTTTGGAGTCTGGAGAACATTAGCCGTGATTGTGTCCAGTTGTGTCCAACTGTGTACACTGCGGTGGTCCTGCGATTAGCTGCCTGAAGTCTGTGAAAAATGCCTTCAGGCAAAGGTTGATGCCGCCTGCAAGTTCCGCTTCACTTCTTTTTCTGTCAGCCCTTCTCCTAGTCTCCCGAGTGGTGGTTTGTATCTCAGGGCTTCACATGTGGAGGAAGGCACCCCCTCGGCGATGTGCTGGAAGCGTTCCTTGGTGCCGTGAGTGCCTTCGACACGGGCGTGGCCCACAGCGTGGACTTCGATAGGTCCGTCGTTGGAGCGGAAATGGCACCACCGTCAAATGTGTCCCCGTTCTGATGGTCGCCGACATCGCTGTCCACCGATTACACGCCTAATCGAACTCGCCCTGGGGATAGTCCACCTCCAATTCTGTCTTGTAGCTGCCTGCGGTACCGTTCACCGCTCCTTTGAAGTCTTCCACATGAGATGAGCGTCTATTGGGATCTCTGACGTGAATAGAGAACCCATCATGCTGCCACAAAGTGATCCAGAAGCGCGGCTCTTCGTCCGTTCCCTCTACCCTATCTAGTTCATCTTTTGCGACCTCAAGAGCTGGAAGCAGTAGTTGCAACTCGCGGGACTGAGCAAGTTGAGCCAGCACGCTGGTAGCTTTTGTCTCTCCGGCTATTTTAACCTCGTTCCCAAAAGCATCTATATCACCCCCATTTTCTGAGATCTCATCGAGCCTCTCGTTTCTCCTACTCATAAGCTCACTTACTAATGGGTCATCGAATATCTTATCCATAAAACTGTCGAATATTAAGAAGTCTTCCATATGTGGGCTCGAAATATACGTATCATACATATTCTCTTTTACTGTACTTTTGGCAGCCCCAAACACGGCGGCATATAGTCCCTTCTTCAAGACAGGCTTTGCACACTTTCTGCTGATCCCACCCTGATATTCTGCCCATCCCATCGAGTCATAGAGTTCATCCCATATGCTCCTCCCGGATTCCAGGAAGTCGTTGACTTTGGTGAGCCCCCAGTCCTGAGCGACAATGGCTAGCTGTGCTGAGCTGAGATCAAGCTCGATCCAGTCGGGCTGGAGAGCTCTCCGCAGCGATTTATCGATTGTGCATAGCGAATATCCAGACGTAAACACCCGTACAGTATTTCCTTCGTAAGAGGGTTTGTATCGCGGAACTGGATCATTTTCGATTGCTGCAAGCTGACTGAGGGCATTAAGTCGACCACGAGTCGATTTCTCTGGTCGTGTTGCTAAGTCAAAAGCACTATCTAGCGCCCCATCGTCCGGTTTGAACTTGCTGCTACGCCCACCCCTGCTTGTTTCGTGCAAGTAGTGTAGCAAGCGCCTCTGTGGCTCACAGACGGCGTTACTGATCCAGTTCTCTTGATTGCTCTCGCTTTCTTGCTTCCTCCTGTGTCTTCGGTGGGGTGTTACTTCCTGAATCGGATAATCCAGGTAGACCCGATCCCCGTTCCCACCATAGTTAAATGCTTCCTCCCTCAGGTCGATAAGGTTATCTGAAATAGCGTCAGGCACGCCCACAAGCTCGCGGGCCAAATTTCTTTTGTAATCGTACTCAATAATCCCCACCTCAGGCAGTACGCGACTGATGAAGTCTTTTAGCACTTCACCAGTTGAATTTTCGCCACGGAGCTCATTGCGGTGGCGAATGTCACCTGCCTGCCCCATGCACTCCGCGATTCGCTCAAAGGGGACTGCAATGTGTTGGTCCGGATTGTCGGGCTGAACTGAGAGCACCAGAGTGAGGAGAAGCCGAAAGTCTGTGGTCGACTGAACCCCAGGGTAATCCCGGATTGCCTCCGCGAAAGATTGTGAAGCCACCCTTCGCCAGGGATAGGCATCGACCATCGTCGCCTCCCCTTTTTCCTGGAGAGTTTCCGCCTTTTCGGTAGTGCCAAAGCCGCTCATTTCAGTAGGTGAGGGGATGCCTCTGGGAGAGCTTCCTGTGCCACTATTTTGGGACTCCATGTGTCTTTCTAGTCGGTAAAAGGAGGTCAAACAAGTCTTCAGCGCCTCTGAGGCTAGGAATCGGATTCGTTTACCATTAGCCCCAAGACGCAGCAGTGGTGAGTTGTGGTCTCGTTTTTTTTTCTTTTTTCCTTTCCCTCTCGCTGTTGAGTTTCCTGTCTCTTCTCCCTTGTTGTGTTATTCCTGTTCATTACCCTTTTTTTGATATGTTCGTGTTGCTGTGTCATATTCCTTTTTTATGATATATCATAAATATAATGGTTATATTCTAGGGTAAATCTTCCTCAAGCCTCCTTCTATAGGATGTGTGTGAGGAGCTTCGTGCGGAAAAGTCCCTGCTACACAATTTAGGGTGACTTCAGGAGCGTCATGGACAGGTTGCACCGCGCCCCAGCGGTGCGAGTCGTCACCTTCGATTTTGAGATCTGTCCTGTTAGGAGCGCTGCTGTTGAGCCTGACAGAAGATAAGCGGTAGATGGGTGTGGCGGAGTAACTTGCCTCTCCATCACACAGATTCGGACTGCTGCGGTAGACCCCTGCTGAGGACTCAGGGTGGTCTGGGATCCAGCAATGTCTACTGAAGAGGAGAATGTGGGTACTTGAGTTCCTCCAAGGCTACCTCGTCTACGGGAGTCCGACCATCCATTCTCCGATTTACCGGCTGATCGCAAGGGGTTAAACCAGACACCTAGCCGTTTCTAACCCTTTCCTGCTCCACGAAGCCACAAAGCGACGGATCCTCGATAGGGCATACTTCACATCCGAAAGAGGAAGTGCTGATACCTGGCGCTGAAGTAAACGAGAGCTCTACCCCCGCATCTCTTGCCAGCGAAACGGCTTACATCATCACGGAATTCCCGCCAGTGCTTCTTGTACTACTTCAGTAGTAACGATCACGTCCACGTTAACAATTTGCCTTTGTGGTTACTACCGATGGCGGGTGGGACAAATGTCCTTTGGAACGCCTAGAACAACGATTAAACACCTTCAACTCACCATTCCTGTCCCTAGTCTTTTTCAGGCATATCAAATAGCGACGTACAGAAGTCAGTCGTACTGTTCAGCTACAGCCTGCGCATCTTCTACGATCCGCCCGACCAGTTCATCAGGATGAACAGCCTTCACGCCCGGTCCCCACGACAGGATGAAGGATGCGATTTCGTCGAGCCCCTGTACCTGGAAGGTCACCTCTATTCCGTCGTCCTCCCGTTTGACCAAAGCCTGAGAGGGATGGTACACCTTCCGTTCAAAGTAGGGCGCGAGCTCACTTGAGACCCGCAGACGGACCTTATGAGGTTTCTCTCCCTCCAAGGCCCCGAAACGCCCCTCAAAGTATCCGGCTCGGTCGAATTCATCGGGAGGCGTACAGTGCTCGTCTTCTGCGACCTCGACGGCATCGATACTGGTCAGATTGAAGTCCAGCACAGTCTCCCGCTGGTTGCAGTACCCCACGCAGAGCCACGCCCCCCGACGGACGGCAAACATGAGCGGATCGATTTTCCGGTTTCGACTCCACTCGTCCCGCGACGCAGTATAGTAGTCGATGTACGCGGGACGGCGATCAGCGATGGCGCGCTTGAGGGCCCAGAACACGTCCGGCTCAATGTCGACCGACATGGCACGGTTGAAGTGCCACCGCTCCGACTCGAAGGCAGGAATGAACGACACCACCCTGCCCCCAAGCGTCTCTTCAAGCGCCGCAGACGCGGACTCAAGGCTTTCAGCGAGGGGGGGCGGTGCCAGAACGGGTCGGGCTGCGTGCGTCGCAACGAGAAGGGTAAGCAGCTCGCGCTCAGGCAGGTCAAGGGCAATGTTGTCGGCGTGCCAATCGCCGGGCTCCAAGTAGTAAATCCGTTCTCGGTCCTCGAACGTCTCCTGAACGGGAATGCCCTCCTCGCGGAGCCCGGCAACCAAATTACGGATGTGGCGGGCAGACACTCCCAGCTCTTTAGACGCCTGCTGCTGGGTGATTCGCCGACCACGAGAGAGGGCTTTGTGGAACTGCACATAAGTCGGAGGATCTGGATCGTAGGACGCTGAAGGGGGTTCTGGGGAGGACACGAGATTGGAGTGTAGTTTCGGAGCGGAGAGCCGACGATAACACCTACGCAGCGGAGCCTGGTCATGCAGCATACGGAACTGCACCACGTCATCGGAACTGATGGTTCCGATGCGCCAAGTCTGGGTCTTATACTACCGGTGGTTGTGCTGAAGGGAATGACTCTTGCGTCGCTCTGGTACCCAAATACGACACGACTTAACATTTCATCCGAATCGACTGGTTCCTATGTTCGGAGCAGAAGTCATGTCCACCTCTCTTCTGTCCTGCTTGGGACTAGCGTTTTCCACTGTCCGACCCTGACTGCACGCTTCGTCTCACAGTCTGCCTCGCAGCAATGAAAGTTCGATTCGACCTCGACATCGAGCCTCGGCTCCATCCCTTCAACTATGGGGAGCTTCTCGGACGTGCGTTTTACGACCGTGCTCCCTCTTACGAGCACCACGATAGCCTCAGCCTTCACTCCATTGGCTGGATTCGAGGGCAGGCGGACGTAACAAGCCACGGATTTGTTTTCAGCGAGCCCGCCACCTGGAGCATAGGAGTCGCCGAGCGAGAGCCTCTGGAAGAGTTTTTGGCGTCGGTCGATGAGGACCCGGAGATTCTGGAGGGAGTCGCCATCGATAGCGTCACGGTCATTGAGCCTCCCTCAGGAACCGCAACGTATTTTGCCGAGAGCCCGATACTCGTCCGTGACGGAGAGGAGCACCTGCGATACGATGCCCCTCAGATCGACGAGTATCTGACCAGGACGACGCGCTCGAAGCTCGATGCTCTCGGGATCCCTGAGGAAGCAGCGCACGAAGTGAGCGTTCAGTTCGCGGATGGGGACGATCCCAGAACGAAAGTCGTGCAGGTCGGAGACCTTGAGTTTCAGGGGAACGTCTGCCCGGTTGAGGTGAGTGCCCCTCTTCCCGATCTACACGGACTGGTCATGAGCGTGGGGCTAGGGGGACTTACCGGAATGGGGATGGGGGCAATCATCCCTATGAGCTACGTTCGCGCCTGACGCTGATTGTCGCCCTAGAATGAGCAGTCAACCTCAAAGCCAGTTTGGACACCAGCGCGATGCCTGACACGATTGACCTTTCTTTCCTGCTGGAGGATCCCTCAGGAGCATCAACGATGGGCAGGCTCACAGTTGAGCCCCTCGCACCCCTGTCGATGAACCAGAGCGTTCCTGGGAAGCACTTCCAGACAGAGACGGTCCCACCAGAACGCCAACTCTACGGCATGATCGAAAATGCCTTCGGGCTCCATTTTGGGTGGAGCAAGGGAAACTTCGGCTACAAGCTAAAGCAGTCTCTCGCCGAGGAGGCAGGAGCGGACGTAAAGATTAGCGGGATGCGGAGCCGCGATTACCAACCTCTGCTGGCGCCGTATTACGAACTTGACCTCATAGACACGCCAGCGATCGAGACGTACGACGACACGCAGTGGCTCCACAAGTGGCGAGATACCGCTCAAGTACGGGCGTCGGCAAGCAACCAGGACTGGCGCGGTACCCAAGATGACCCCGGCAACTACGGCTACGGCAAAACGCCGGTACAGCGTGAATACGTCGTCGCTGACGGACCCTGGATCTACGAGGTCCAGACCACGCGATCGGCAGGCTCCGCCCTACAGAGTGCTTTAGAGGAGCCCCGTGGCCCGCTGTACTTGGGCACCAGTGATGGCTGGGTGGACGCGGAATTTCGGTTCGCCAACAGTTAATTCTGGCATCAGTCCCGTACCTACAAGATTTCCCCGCCATGCTCGACGAAGTTCTATCGTACTATTTCTCGCGTTACGGACTTGCTGATGTTCTCGTCACCCAGCTCGGCGCGCACACTCCTGAAGAAGCCGAGACGGCCCTGGAAACACACTCCGCAGACGAATTAGAAGGCATCCTGGAGAATCGAATACGCGGGCTGATGGGCGAGATTCGAGTCCATTTTCCCGACCCGGATTATCCCTCAGATAGTCAGGTAGAGGGGCAGCTCGTACAGGATCTCGACGGGACGCCCGGCGAGCAGGTTGGAGAGAATGGGTACTTCGTGCGCCCCCACGTCCTTCTCGGGGACGGTCAACTCAATGGGCGGTACGGGTTCATCAACAGTCCCCTGCCCGACAAGGAAATCATTCAGCGCTACTACCCCCCCGCCACAAAACTTTCGGTCGGGAAGGCAAGCGCGAGCAACGTCAAAAAGACGCGCCTTTTTGCGCTCGCCTGCACGGTCACAACCCTTACGCCCCTGAAAGCCGCTCGCCGGACCGGCGGCTCTGATCGGGGAGCTGTGATCCCTGACCTTCCTCTCCCTACGCTTATTGCGTATTTGGATCTATATCTGGACTTGCAGCCTAGCTTGCCTGCCCCCACACAGGGAGTCACCAATGATGACGGGAAACCGTACCTCCTCCAAAACCGGGGCACGTTCCCAGATCCGCCTCCCGGATGGACGTTTGGAACGCTTGGCGTCGTGGCGGGAATCGGAAGCTGGGCACGCGAGAATGGCTTCTTTGACGACGCGAAGCCAGTGCTGGACGCCCTCTCTCGGCGCCGGGTCTACATCATCGACACCTCTGGAGAGAACCGCTCTGAGACGGCAGGCTCCCACGTCGCTGAGCTTGCCGAGAGAGGGATCCTGCGACCTGCTCTGGACAATGCCTGGAAGATCCAGACAGAGGCGAACGAAGAGGACGTACAGCGCGTCCTTCGCCGCTGGTTGCTTCGGTTCAACTCTTCGTACTTCCGGGATTTCTTGGCCCTTCGAGCAACCTATCCGCCCTCCTTTTCACCATTGATCGACGCTTACTTTATGCCCCAGTACGACTCCTCTCTCATCGACTCAGCCCGCGCAGCGGCTCAGCATATTAACTCTCAGGCGTACCACGCCGCTGAGGGAAGCACCCAGGACGCCAAGCGGCAGAATAAGCAGACCATACTTTCGGGGCTCGAAAGCACGCTCTATGACTGCGACGACGGTCCAGAGCTGATTGCTCGCGTGAGCGTGCAGGTGGGGCGCCTTACCGGCGCGGACTTTCCGGCGGAGGCGCAGGAGTTTTTCGACCAGACGACAGCCGGGGAACTTACGCTGGAGGAGGCTCGAAACCTACTGGTCGCCTACATGCGCCTCCGTGGCTCTTCTGGCGACCAGTCGCCCGACGCACAGCCGTCGAGTCAGGAGGAACCTGAGTCCAGCACAGAGGGGACTGTCACCGAGCCTGCTCCCCATGGCGAGTCCCCTGATCCGCAGGGGGCATCACCAACAGGCGAACCGGCAAGTCCAGACGAGGCGATATCGGATCTGCCGTAGCCTATTTGCGCCCAGTCACACAAGACTCTCTCAGTCTCTTTAGCAGACAATCACAGTTCAGCCCATGCCGATCCAATCCATTCTTGTGGCGAGCGTTGCCCCCATGGAGATGCACCGAGCCAACAGTGGACAGAACGAGCTCGGAAATGCGAGTGCGATCAAGCGTCGTCCCGACGGGCGCGTTTACATCTCCGGTCAGATGCAGCGACACGTCCTCTTTGAAGCCATCAGTCGCTTAAATGAAAGTGACCCGGATGCCCCGGACGACACGTATGTTAGCAACGGTGACGCCACGACCTTCGTTGTCGAGAAAGATCTGCGCGCCGACCTAGGTGGATTTATGATTACCGACATCGCTGGAGAACCGGGTCGTCGCACAGCTCCAGTCTCCGCAACACCCGCCGTGGCCCTAGAGCCGAGTGACACGGTTCGGGACCTCCTCCTTCGCCTCAGCACACAGGACGACTCCCAGAACATTGCGACGATGGAGATCAGTCAGGAGGACCACATGCGGTCGGCGTTTCATCTGGACTGCGGGTCCCTCTCAACCTCGGAGCGCTACGAATACCGCCCGACCGAAGAAGGTGAACGAGGACTGCACGTAGAGACGGAAACGGTGCGCCACGTGCCCCCAGAAGAGCGGGAGCGACGGGCACGCCTTTTTCTAGAGGCAACCCGTTACCTGAATGCCTACGCGAGCCAGGCGCGAAACGCGACCACCGGAGAGCCGCAGAAGGTGTTCATCGTCCTCGACACGCGGCTCTCCCGGAAGGGGGCCCGCTACTTCGCAATGGACGATACCGAGCAGGAGCGCCTGAAGGAGGAACTCGACGCGCGCAGTGCACCGTACTTCGAGGGGGACGATACTGACCCGGATGCCGAGAGCGTGCGGTCGGCGTATGAGGGAGCCCTCGACACACTCGACGCCGAGGGAATCGTAGACCGGGCCACCCGGACAATGGGGTACGCCGAGACGTTCGAGGCGCTCGATGGACTGGAGGACTTTGCAGGGGCGCAGTGACGGCATACCTCGACCTGCCTGTATTCTCGTCCCCCTCCGGTTGTGCGTATACCCCCGGAGGGTGACGACGGAATTCCCTCGTTATGGACCAAATTTTGGGTTCTCAGCGTCGTACACCGCGATTGACTTCATAGAAATCCCTCCTAAGAGGATCTGATAGGGTCTCAATCGGACCTATGAGGCGTTGAAAGGTGGGAGTGCGTGCATACGATCTCTCAGCTAGTGAGTCGTCTCAATCGGACCTATGAGGCGTTGAAAGTCTACGTCACGCGCCTCGCGCAGGCGTTGGATGTGTAGTCTCAATCGGACCTATGAGGCGTTGAAAGTCTTCGTCCCACGGCGTGTCCAAAAGCTCGCCCTCCCGTCTCAATCGGACCTATGAGGCGTTGAAAGAGGCGGGCATTGACCTGTCGACCACCGCCACCACGCCAGTCTCAATCGGACCTATGAGGCGTTGAAAGGTATCCTCCATGTCCTCGCCTGCCTCCTCTGCCGAATGTCTCAATCGGACCTATGAGGCGTTGAAAGACGATAGACTGTGAGGCGTGCCGTCCCATTCGGATCATTGTCTCAATCGGACCTATGAGGCGTTGAAAGGAGAAAGATGAGTGAGGAGCTTGGCAGCAAAGAGCAGTCTCAATCGGACCTATGAGGCGTTGAAAGGCTGGCCAAAGACCCGTACTGGCTTGCCCGCCCGAAGTCTCAATCGGACCTATGAGGCGTTGAAAGTCCGACTCCTGCATCTCAATCTCTACCGCAGAAGTCCGTCTCAATCGGACCTATGAGGCGTTGAAAGAGGATACAAGTCTCAGCGGCCACCGCACCCCGACCTGCGTCTCAATCGGACCTATGAGGCGTTGAAAGGCGCTCCACCGTCTGCGAATCGCGCTGCGTCCGCACGTCTCAATCGGACCTTTGAGGCGTTGAAAGGAGACGGGGGAGCGGTATCTGCTTGCGGAGCCGCAGGTCTCAATCGGACCTTTGAGGCGTTGAAAGCGGATCTTGTCCTCAGCGCGCTCGTCGTTGGCCCCCGTCTCAATCGGACCTTTGAGGTGTTGAAAGATCCCCGACTACCTCACCGAGCACTTCACTGAATCCGTCTCAATCGGACCTTTGAGGTGTTGAAAGTTCATCTGCTCGGCCATGCGCTGCATCTCGTACTCGTCTCAATCGGACCTTTGTGGTGTCGGTATTCTGATGGACTTCTAACCCAATAATCCCCTCTTCCTGTGACCGGATAGGAGGTTTAAAGAGATCCGGTGGTGTCCTCCCAGTCCACTTCTCGTTTCCATGAGTGAACCGTTGAGCGATACGACGCTCGCCAAGACTGATCCCCGCCTGACCCTCCAGGAGCACACCGAAGACGTAGTAGCGGAGGCAGAGTGTATTTTGGCCCGGCTGCGCTATCACGTAAAGTATCGCCGCCTCACAGGTGCGGATCTCCGGGATCGGCTTCTTACCGCTGCCATTCATCACGACCGGGGAAAAGCGCACTCCCGCTGGCAGCGCTGCATTCGAGAGGGACGGCTCCGAGAAGTTGGGCTCCGCCACGAGCTAGCTTCCCTCCGCTCTATCGACAAGAACGGAGTCTCGATGGACGCCCCCACGCGGGTCGCCATCGCTGCCCACCACAACAAGCTCTCCTGGGCTCACAGTCAGCGCTGGACCAATGGGGGGCAGGGGTACGACAGTCATCAGGACTACTGGCAGGCAATGCGCAGGCGCCAGCGAGAGGGACGCCACGACGATCTATCTACCCTGGCTCGGCGGCGCTACGAGTACGACGTGGTGCGGGCGCTCTTGCAGCTTGCGGACCGCCGCGCGAGTCAGATCGAGGCCCCAGGCTCTCCAGACCCGCTCCCCCTGCGTCCCTTCCGGTACAATTTCCCCTACCGAGACGACGATGGGACTCCGCAGTATCGTCCCGTGCAGGAAGCTGTTCTTAACCATACCGATGAGCCGGTCCTTGCCCTCCGCTCGGAAACCGGCTCCGGCAAAACAGCAGCATCGCTCCTGTGGGCCCGCGAGCAGGTTCGCAACCAGCGTGCCCGCCGCGCGATTATCGCCTTGCCCACCCGTTTTACTGCCTCATCTCTAGCTGCCGACACGGAGTCGGATGTGACCAGTGGGTTGTATCACTCTAGCGCCTGGCAGCAGATCGATTCCCAGGGTCGCCTGTTCGAGCGATTGGCGATGGCCCGCCAGTTCCTGTACCCCCTTACCGTTACCACCATCGATCAGGTGCTCGCCTGCCTCACCGGTCGGCGGGAGGAGGATCACCTCCGGTTCGCCAACCTCGCCCACAGCGCCCTCATTATCGATGAGTGCGACTTTTACGACGACGTGGTACAGGCGAACATTGAAACGATGATGGCAGTCCTTCGGGAATTGGAGGTGCCTGTGTTGGTAATGAGCGCAACCCTCCCCGACGAGCATCTAGGCGTCTACTTCCCCGAGCGAGAGGATTCACCAGCTCCGCTCGACACGACCACCGGAGACACCACGTTCGAGGTTGCGTCCGTGCGGGACGTTGAAGAGGGAACCGGCGCCAACTGGCTCGTGGGCATCGCTCAGGAGACGCCGAGCCTGATTGTCTACGCCAATACAGTCGCCCGCGCTGCGGCGTACTATCGTCTCCTGGCTCCCCATCGGGACGATGTCGTACTGTACCACAGCCGATTTACTGAACCGCATAAGGCAACGAAAGAGCGCCAAATCCGGTCGATGTTGGGTGAAGAGGACGGCAGTGGAGTTGCCATCATGACTCAGATCGGGGAGATGAGTTTAAACGTCAGTGCCCCGGTGATGGTGAGTGAGTTGTGCCCCATTGACCGTCTCGCGCAGCGCACGGGGCGGCTGAGCCGCTTCTCCGACCAGGATGGCATCCTTCATCTCATTCGCCCGCTCCGCGACGGCACGCTTTACCCTGCTCCGTACGGCACTCTCGTTCCGGGCGATGGATGGCATCCATCGAGCGCCCTGCTCGACACCGACGAGGAGCTCCACGAGGGCCAGCGCCTCTCGAAGGTTGACCTCAAAGAATGGACGAATGCTATCTACAATGAGCCGCTCGATTTTTCGGAGCAGGCAGTACAAAACCAAAATGCCCTGCGGCGAGAGCTGCGCCACCACTGGCTCATCCGACCACAGACCACACAAGATGAGGAGGAAACCGAGACAGCACGCTGGCAGAGTCGCATCATCGGCCCCCAGATCGAGGCGTTTGTATCCGAGGACCGCGTAGAGGACCAGTACGAAGACTACAGAGATTTCCAGGAAGCAACGACGCGGCACACGGTATCTGTCCCCAGCTACCGCTACGATCAGTACCCCAGTCGCTTCACCTCCCGTGAGGTGATGGTGGGGACAGACAACACAGAGCAGGTTTACGCTCTCGTCGAGCCAACCCCGTACGACGAGGAGACTGGGCTGATTTTTGACGCCTGACTTTCAGGCTTGCCTGCATTCTCCACTCAACACACTGCCCCTGCACAATTCGGCTCCCTTGCTATCAGCACATGTAGGGGACCTCGCACTTTCTTACTGGGAAAAGAACCTCCATCTTTGAAGGGGGGGATGCAGATCGGGATCTCCTACCGTCGCCTAGCACCACCAGCGTAGGGCTATTCTCCCCGCTCGTCGACCCGGCGGTACAATGGCCCTTTGACTGTCTGCCCGCTGAGCGTCTCGATGATGTTGATGCGGGTCCCAATCATCCCATCCCCTTCGTGATAGTTTTCGGCTTTGGAGATGGTCGAGGTCGAGTACCCCATCCGGTCGGCGACTTCTCGTTGCTTGAGCCCCAGGTCCAGGCGAAGGCGAAGGGCTTGATCCGCCAAGTCAGACGGCGTGATGGTTGGCGCTCCCACATCTGCGTTTCCGCTTATGTCAGTCACGGTATTTGGTGTGATCGATTTGGTAGAGCAATGGTTATGGGCGTCGTTTCTACCGGTTTGCAGGGGCCAATTTAAGCCCTGCATACGAGCCCGCAACCGGTTTACACGGGATGAGGAGACTCATACTCCATGCACATCACCCCGAAGATCTGGCTTCCTCCAGCAGTGCCGATGCCTGCTTTACACGGGCGTGGGGGTCGACAGCAGGAGCTAATGTGGACCCGAAATGACAGATTTTGAGTTGGTCTCTGAGCAACTTCAACCCAACCGTTCTCCCCACCCCCGTTTATGATTTTTACCCCCACACCATGGAACTGGAATGGATGAGGAATGGGAGCCGAAAAACGTTCCTCAGCGACGCTGGACGAAGGTTTGGAGCTGTGTTGGATGGATGAGGAATTCCCTGCTCTCTCGAACCTGCGGCTCCGAATCGGGCTGATCTTTTCTGCTTAGCCCTTCATCCAGTTCAGCCTGCTGCCTCCTATGCTTGTGAGTGCTACGCCGCCGACACAGAGATGGCACGCTCGACGCCATCCTGTAGCTCGGCGCTCTTTTTCCACTCACTCACACACGGAGGCACGTTATGACTGACACACGCGAAACCACTGACGATCAGAAAATCGGCTGGGAAGAAGCGACCGGACGCTACATCAACCAGCCGGAAAACACGTTCAGCACCTCGCGGCTCACCCTGATGACCTTCTTCCAGGATGCCGTATCCTGGGACGTACACGGTCCCGCAGGCGTCCCCGCACGGACGATCAGCGAGTACATCCACCGGGACTCGATCTCGCAGGCGTACAGCCTCAGTCTCTACTCACGCCTGGATAACTTCTATTCCTGGCTCGTCGAGAAGGGACACCTGGAGGAGGAAGAGAACCCGATGGGCGAGGTGGACCGCCCGGAGACACCCGCTGGACAGAAGCGCTATCTGACTCCCAGCGAGTTTGTCAAGCTCACGAGCACCATCCGTGCCGACTACGAAGAACGTTCTGGGAAGAAAGGGCGGCACGGAATCCAGGACAACGAAATCATCTGGGTGCTCCCGCCGCTTCGATTTGCGACGGCAACAGGAATCCGCCCGTCAGCGATCAAGCGCATTCGGGTTGGCGACGTGGACTTCGACGACGAGACCGTTCAGGTGCCTGCACTGGAGCAGGGGTCCGGGATCGACCGAGAGATTCCCCTCTGCAAGATGGCCCTGGATGCTGCACAGGAAGCGAAGGAGGGGCGGGTTGAGACGGACTTCCTCTTCCATGGCGCTCGGTCCGCACAGTTCAACACACGAAGCCTCTCCCGGACGGTGAAGCGATACATTCGGGAAGCAGGGATACGCCCCGACCTCAACTTCACGGACTGCACGCGGCACACATGCGCCTCGTGGCTCACGAAGCTGGGGTATCCGACGCGGGACGTGGCGAAAATGCTCGGGCACTCGACCCTGCGGTCAACGGAACCCTACCGGCATTTGGCGCCGTCGACGCGCGAGCTTCGGAGCGGCTGCTCCTCTCACTTCGAGAGGTTTGCGGAGGAAACCAGCGAATTGGGTTTCTTTCCTCCCGTCTATCCAGATTGGGAGTAGCAGCCCAGTACTGCTGCGAGAAGAAAAGTCTCCACTTATCATAACCCCCAGCACCGGTGCCCCTACAGGCATCAGGCGCTGGGGGATTTACATTTACTGAGCTCAGTGCTTCGGCTCTGCCGGACTGAAACAGAGTAGTGGTGTCGGTGCTTTGATCGGGCTTTTTTCGTGGACGGATTACACGACATTGAGCCGGTGGATGCGATCTCCTGTTTGTCCTTCCCACTCTGTGAAAGAAAAAAGAACCACAAGTGGAGACCCTCCGTTTGGCAAAGTCCGCGAGGTCGAAATTCAGCACGAAGACGCCCTCGCAGGCTCCCCGCGACGATTCCGGTCAATTCATCCCAATCGACCTGTAGACAACCATGCCCGAGGAACCGGACGTAATCGAAGCCCCCTCCCTCCCAATCAGCACGAATCAAGGGCTATTTCTCACCAGCCTGCTTGGGTTCGGCTTTTTCATCGGCGGGATGTCAAGCAGCTTCGTGAGCAAGGGAGAAATTGCCCTCTTTTTGGCGGTCGCAATTGTCCCAATTCTTGCGATCATCTTCCGGCTACTGGGCGATTAGAACGTGGTGCCGCCAGTGTTCCTCTGGAAGCTCTTCATCGCCCGGACCTTGCCCTCTTCCTCGTTCGAGAAGGTGTTCTTCTCCTGTACCTCAGCCCGGTCCATCTGGCTCTTCATCTCGCTGGGGTTTGGGTAGGCGAATCGGACGTTCACGGAGCACACTGAGATTCAAGGTCAGATCTGTCCCTCCACGCGGTAGTGACGACGTGTTAAAACGCCTCTTCCACTGCCGCTTTGAGCTGTTCATTCGCCATATGCACATAGCGCATCGAGGTGGAGATGTCTGCGTGGCGAGCCGCCTCCTTGATGACCACAGCGCTCTTACCTGCCTCCGCAAGCATCGTACAAAAGCCATGACGGAGGGAATGGAAGGAAAGCCCCTCGCGGAGTCCTGCATCCCTTCTCGCCTTCCTGAAGGCGTCGGAGACGTTTTCCCTAAACCACTTCGGATTCCTCTCCTTGCCATCGAAGGACGGGCTTTGGAAGACGTAATCATCCGGGTCGCCCTGGTGGATGTCTTCCAGGACTTCCCGAGCCTTGGAGTTCAGCGGAATTGTCTGCTCTTTCCGGTTTTTCTGCTCCCGGATGTAAATGAGCCTGTTGTCGAAATCGATGTGGTTCCACCGTAGGCGGGCGATCTCCGACCCTCGCATACCAGTGTAGAAGGCGAACCTGAACAGGGGGACTCGCCAGATGAGTCCGCCTTCTTGAACATGTCCCTTTTCTCGCTTCGCCGTGTAGTCCTCCCGAACCGCTTCACAGACCTGCTTCAGCTCGTCCTCGGTGAGTGCCTTCGGCAGTTTGTTGGGCTTCTCCGGGGGCTCTATCTGCTCCAGCGGGTTTTCCTTCAGGATCTTTTCTCTGACGCACCACCGGAAAAAGGTCTTGAGCTGATTGAATCGCTTCCGCTGTGTCGCCTTTGCAAGGGAGGGGGCGCGTATGAAGTCGCGGACCTCGGAGGCGCCAACCTTATCGAGAATGGTCTTTCCCCCAACCTTCTCGATGAAAAGCTCGATGACCTCACGGTACGTACGAATTGTGTTTTCTGTCCGCCCATCGCTGCGTTTGCGGTCGAGGTAGCGGACCTTTGCTTCTTCCAACCTGAGGGTGGAGTGCTCGTCTTCATCGTAGCTCCAGGGGTCGTCGGTCCAAGGATCGAACTCGTCGATTATATAGTCGTCTTCGAATTGGACCAATAGCTTACGAGCAGTTCGCTTGCGGTTGGTCTTCAGTGAGAAACGCTTTCGTTTGGGCGTGCGGGTCTCGTCGTAAAACTGAGCGTAATATCGACCGTCGCGTTCGAGGATAGCTGCCATAACTCACTTGGAGTCTGGTTATGGCAGCTAATCGCACTACTGTGTCCCGTTCTGTGTCCAACAGTCACTGGATCAAAATAAGAAAGTACTCCAACTCGTTGATGCACAACAATTTAACTGCGAATGTGCAGAACGTACACCTTCGGAGCCGAGTGTCGGGGGTTCGAATCCTCCCGGGCCCGCAGACAATTTCCCGTAAACCACTGATTTTCAATGGTTTACGGGTTTTCATTTTTTC
>Ga0207714_1001295_pt1 | contig 16107 bp, 16 predicted proteins | sample PonA232FremontCA_2_FD_187270 | JGI IMG/M metagenome (GOLD analysis project Ga0207714, IMG submission 187270) | Marine sediment microbial community from Fremont, CA, USA - Pond A23 Sediment 2 (SPAdes) | ecosystem: Environmental > Aquatic > Marine > Unclassified | place: USA: Fremont, California... | reverse complement strand
AGCCGACAGACTTCAGATGAATGAAGAGACCGTTAGAAATTATTTTGGTGCGACCAACTACAGTGATGGAGAAAGCATTGGAGTTCATTTCGGCCCGGGCCCGGATGGTGGTGCTGTAACAATTGATGATCCCACAATACTAAACATGGCCAAAAAAATAGCAGAAGAAAATAAAGCTGGTCAGGAAAACTAAAAAATTCAATTGATCAAAAAAAAGCAGGAAAGAATCTTCTTTTCTGCTTTTTTTATATAGCGTATAATGAAACCCTCATCCACAACATGTGGACAAAAGGACATGAATAGAACGCGCCTGCCTGCCAGGCAGGGATGACAAAGATTGAGCGGATTCGTCAGTTGCCGAACACAGTAAACGCGGATTAATTTATCAAAATAAATAATCCTCTTAAGATTATTTTTACAAATCGCTCAAAATAAGCACAATAAATGCAATTTATTCAAATGGGGAAATAAAATAAAAAAACGGTATTCTAAATAAATCCAAACTTATATGAACCTTAAATGCCTTATGTGCTTCAAAAAAACGACATTCTAATGAAATTAGAAGAATTATTACCTCCAATTGAAAAAAAGTGGGAAAACAAACTACTGGAAGCATCCGGCAAGTGCTTTAAAAATGTTCACCTCCCTTCTCACGACCACTGGCATCATTATCGTGTATGGAAATATGCGAAAGAACTACTGAAAAGATTATCCCCCGCTAAAGAATTCACCCCCGATGAGATAACAAACCTTATTATTGCTGCTTTTTTTCACGATACAGGAATGTCCGTGACTAATGACGAAAGTCACGGAAAAGAAAGCAAACAAATATGTCAGCAATTTTTCAACAACAATCAAATTCAGGTTCCCGAAAATTTCAATTCAGCCCTTGAGGCAATAGAGCACCATGACGACAAAGCTTATCCGGAAAATATTCCTGACAGAGATATATCCATCAACACAATTCTTTCAGTAGCAGATGATCTTGATGCTTTTGGTTATATCGGAATTCTTCGGTATGCTGAAATCTATCTCTTAAGAAAAATTTCAATCAGCGAAATAAGCAACAAAGTTATAAGCAATGCAGAAAGGCGTTTAAAACACTTTAAAAATCATTTCAACGCTTTTCCCGATTTAGTAGAAAAACATCATGAACGATTGGATATTTTAATACAATTTTATAAGAATTTGAATAATAACGAAGAAAATCAAAAGCTCATTGAACAGGTAAACAAGAATATAGCTGAAACCTGTCCGGATAATTTAACAGGGCTGATTAACGGGCTTGATAAAAATAACAGCACTTTTTCCAAATTCAGAAACAATGTAAACAAAGAACTGGCAAGTTTTGAGAATAATTTTAATGAGTTGATTGAATAATTGGTCACATTCAGAAGTAAAGGCAAATCTTAAAATGAGTATCAATTAGTTAATAAGTAAGCAGTAGCATTGGCAGAAGGCAGCAAAAACACCTGGCAACGCCTTTAAGGCCTGTAAACGGTTTGGACGAATAAAGAGAGGTCAATTCTAAAATTATTTTATAAATGCTTGTTAGAATAACCTTAAGTTTTTATTGGGTTCTTTATTCAGATGTTGATAATCACTTTCTTGATAGTTGTGGCTGATTTAATGCTGGAAATTATTGGCATAATCTTGTAACGAACTAATAATGAAGGGATGTAGGCTGTTCTGAATACACCAAACAAGTTAACCCGTACCACTTTTCCACTCAATCCACTTAATCAACCTAATTGACTAAATCAACTAAAATACCTATTTAATACGGAAATCGATCAGCGTTTGATCTTCAATAGCTCCTATAAGCCTGTCGTTAATATTTACAGGGCCCACGCCTGCAGGCGTGCCGGTAAAGATCAAATCTCCAATTTTAAGGGTAATAAACTGAGAAATATAAGAAATCAATTGCTCAAAATTAAATATTAAATCTTTTGTATTGCCCTTTTGTACGACATCGTCGTTTTTAGTTAAGCTAAAATTAAGATTATAAATATCCGGGAAGTCAGTTTTATTCACGAATTTTCCTAAAGGAGCTGAACCATCAAAACCTTTTGCTATTTCCCACGGATGTCCGTTCTGTTTGCATTTTTTCTGCAGATCGCGGGCAGTTAAATCGATTCCAATTGTGAATTCATTATAATAACGATGAGCAAATCCTTGCTCAATATGTTTTCCTAACCTGGAAATTCTTATAACAATCTCGGTTTCGTATTGAATATCCCCGGAAAAATCGGGGTAAAAAAAGGGGCGATTACGTGTGATTATTGCAGTATCAGGCTTATAAAAAAATATAGGTTTCTCTGGAACTTTATTGCCAAATTCCTCTGCATGCTCGGCATAATTACGTCCGATACAAATTACCTTCATTTCGATTATTGTTTAAAAGCCCGCAATTTGATAGAAGTAAGTATCTTTTTAGTATAAAGCGGAAAATTATTTTTGATCATCCACCCGTAATAACCAGGATCTTTTTGCAATACCTCTTCAACGGGTTTTCCTTTATATTTTCCAAAATTAAAAATCTCATTGTCTTCTTCGTCATAAACAATTCTACCGGCAAAATCCACATTTTTGTTATGAGAAGAAAACTCAGAAAGTTTCTGAACGTCATTTTCTAAATCCTCATATTTATCTAACTGGCCTCTTAATATCTCATAAGTGGCTACAGTGTCAGCCTCGGCACTGTGGGCATTTGTAAGTTCTTTATTGCAATAAAAACGATAGGCAGCGGCTAAAGTGCGCCGCTCCATTTTATGGAAAATAACCTGCACATCAACAAAACGTTGCTTTTTGGGATCATAATCGATACCCGCTCTCAAAAATTCTTCGACAAGTAAAGGCAGGTCAAAACGATTTGAATTAAAGCCTGCTAAATCACAGCCTTCGATAAACTTTTCAATGTCTTTGCCTACTTCTGCAAACGTAGGTGAATCTTTTACATCCTCATCGGTAATGCCGTGAATCTCTATAGATTTTGGATTAATAGGCACTTCCGGATTAATTTTCATTGTTTTACCTTCCTGATCTCCGTTAGGGAAAATCTTAAGCATTGAAATTTCAACAATGCGATCGTTGACAATATCCGTTCCGGTAGTCTCAAGATCGAAAAACACCAACGGTTTTTTCAAATTCAAATCCATAATATAGCTTTCGGGAGTTTTACACTCATAAATTTCAAAGACAACGATTCTGTATTGAACTGCACACCTGCTCTATTCTTGTGCTTCTTCATTTTCAGTTTCGGAATCAACCATCATTGGCATAAGCAACATCAATACATCCTCTTCATCGTTTTCCTTTTCAGCAGGATAAAACAACCCGGCTCTGGAAGGATCCGATAACATCATCAATACCTCACCGGAATTCAAATTAGATAATATTTCCAACAGGAATGATGATTTAAAACCAATATCCATATCATCACCTTCATACTGACAATTTAGAGTTTCATGGCCAGAAATAGAGAAGTCAATATCCTGAGCAGAAACCGTAAGTTGATTGCCCCGCATAGACAATTTTATCAAATTGCTGGCCTGGTTTGAAAAAACAGAAACCCGTTTAATCGTGTTGTAAAAGTTAATCCGGTCAATAGTTAATTTAAAAGGATTATCAGATGGAATAACAGAGTTATAACTTGGATAATTTCCTTCAGTTAATCTTGAAATCATCTTATACTTAGGCAATGTAAACTCTACATTTTTATCATCAAATTTCACATTTACCTGACTATCTTCTTTCGACAGTATATTTTTTAATAATGAAGCAGGTTTTTTCGGGAAGATAAATGAAGATTCCTGCTCGGGTTTCACATCTTCTCTCCTGTACCTGACCAATTTATGTGCATCAGTTGCGACGAATGTAGTATTCTCGGGAGCAAGCTCAACATAAATACCATTCATTACAGGCCTGAGCTCATCATCGGCTGTAGCAAAAATTGTTTTACTTATACCATTCAACAGAGCGCCTGAGGATATTTGGTACTGGCTTTCCTGTTCACTCTTTATATCAGGAATTTGTGGAAAATCTTCGGCACTTTGTCCATTAATGTTGTATTTACCGTTTTCTGAATTTAAAACAATCCCAAGGCTTTCAGGGTCTACATCAAAAGTTAGGGGTTGTTCAGGAAATTCTCTCAAAATATCGGTTAAAATTCTTGCAGGAACCGCTACCTTGCCTTCATCGGTTACGTTTTCAAGGCTAATGTAACTTACCAGTGTAGTTTCCAGATCTGATGCAGTAATCTTTAAATCATTCCCGCTTAATTCAAACAGAAAATTATCCAGAATGGGCAGTGTATTCTTCTGACTTATCACTCTTCCAATGAGTTGGAGATGACTTAATAGTTCGGTGCTTGAAATTACAAATTTCATCTTTCCGTATTTTTTATATTTAACTTAAAACTTATCTAAAATTTTCAATTTCAGACATTAGAGTAATAAATCTAATATGCTTAAAATAAAAATTAATCAACTCGAAAATAATCAATTTCTTTAAACAGTGGGTCAATTTCAGTATATTTTATTAACAATATTTCATCAAATTTGCTATAAATCCCATAAAGGTGATTCAGATCATAGTTACTCTTCTGTCCGAAAGCATCTTTTTGTCCACTTGATGGTTTTCTGTAAGTTTCGAGCGTTAACTGATTATCATTCTTATCCTTAACAGCAATTTTGCAGAATGGCTCCCCTTGCTTAAGTGAATCCAATAATCTTTGATCACTGAAAATTCGCTCGTATCGAATATCTGAAAAATAGCTATAATAACGGGAGGCCCTATCGTTCCTGACAGATTTCAGCTCCCTGTTCTGATCAAGATCAATTAACCTGAATCCTTCATCATTATAGTTCAGTTTAAAAGAGCTTTTTGAACCCGAAGGATAAATCACTTTTACGCTACTGATATCTATTGCTGAATAACTAAAAATAGTGCGATCTCTCCAATACGAAGGTTCGACATTGTATAAATTTGCTATATCACCTTCAAACCCGGGGATAGACATTAAAAAGGGAGTGGATTTACCTTTCATCATCATATAAGTTGCACCCTTTTTATATTTACTGTCTTCAACTAAATAATCTTTGATTACATTCCCGTTGCTATAGATTTCAACATATACAGGATTTTGATGTACCAAATCGATAATCTCCTCTTTTGTTTCTTTAGTGGCCGGTGCTTCCACCTGTAATGCGGTTAAAACATTAAAAAAATGAGCAATAGCCTTTTTTCTTATCGGAATCACACCATCCAAAGTCCATTTTCCTTTTTTTTTCACCAGAGTAACCTGAAGCGAATCTTGCTGCAGAAATATAGAATCCACCTTCTCTGTTTCATTAAGTGCAAAATCACTGGACCCGGGCAATAATGTACTCTTTTCATCATGCAAATAGAAAATAACTGCAATTGCTACTAAAACAATTACTAGAATGGTATATAATACATTTTTTTTCATAACCTGTTAGCTTCCAAAATTTTAAAAAACGTTAATCGCTTTACCTGGTGAACTTTCTTTTACGGATAAAATTCCGGGCCAAACCAAATATAATAATGATCAAGATGGGTAACAAACCATTAACTATTTGCCATTTAACCCTGTCTTGTTTTACCTTAGATTCATTAAGTAATCTGAGTTTTATATTTTTCCCCCGAATATTTATCAATCCTTCTTTGTCAGCAAGATAATGTATGCTATTCATTACAAACCCCTTATTTCCATAGGTCTGGCGTGTGTATTTATCATAACCTAAAGGAGAAATATACTTTCCATCTGCCTTATAGCTAACATCATTTTTTATAATATCTCCATCAGATACTATAATCATTTTTGTTTCAGAGCCGTTTTCCCTGTACTTTTGTCCCAGCCGGTTTTGCAGATCGTCTGTAAAGCGGTTTCTAAAAACCGATTGAAACTTTCCTTCCAGAAGTACACCGGTAACTTGCCTTCCAGCCCGAAAAGTACGGGGGTCCTGCTTTTTCTCTACCTCACGCAAACTAACCAAAGCCGGGGCTTCAATAATTTTTGTTCGTTCTGATGTACCCAATAAAATAGTTTTTTTTACTCCCGGATAAGCCGGTAACGTATCAATTGAACTGATAAATTCTGAACGAATCAAATTCAAACCCTGACTGATAGCGTGATCATTCCTACTAGGTAAAAGCGGAAAGTATAACCACGGCGTTGGCGAAAATCGTGGATTATTGTTTTGGTAAGAGGTGTTTATAGGAATAACTGCACACTGCAAATCCTTTATTAGATTGGGATTGATTCTCACCCCATATTTAAAAAGCAGATCATTTAAATTTAAATTATTAATCTTTGCATACGTGTCACTTGATCTGGTTAAACTATCTAAACTTATGTTTACTCTGTCAATCAGCCAAAAAACACTTCCTCCATTCATGACATATTGATCGAGTGCAAATTTTTCAAATTTTGAAAATCTTTTTTCCGGCTTAGCAACAATAAGGGCATTGTAATTATTTAATTTCTCAGGCTGTTCTTTTATATTCATCCTATCCACTCTATAATAATCTGAAAGAGACTTGGTGATATCACCTACCTCAAACTTATTTAACTCACCATGCCCTTCAATAAAAGCAATTGGAGTTTTCTTATCAAGAGTTAATTTATACGCAGCATCTATCAGTTCATATTCGAGAGACTGAATAGAATGGTTGAGATTAACCTCGTGTGAAGCTTTTGAATTATCTTTCAGAAGGTTTACAGCTGTGTGCTCTTCACCATGATTAACAACAGCTCCGGGAAAAATTATTTTCTGAGAATACTCCCCTTCTTTATCTCGCTGTTTTACATTTGTAGCTCTCAGTCCTTTTTGGCGTAACTCTTTATAAAAATTTTGTCTTTTTTCCGGGTTTTTGCCTTTTGAAGGATTTATAAAGGTATACTGAATATTTTCACCGGCATGAACACGGAATTCATCCAAAGTTTCTTTTATCCGCCTCTGCATTCTCTGCAATCCAACAGGGAGATCTCCTTCAAGGTAGATTTTATAATATACAACATCGTCTAAATCCTCAAGAATTTCTACTGTCTTATCTTTAAGCGTATAGCGGTTATCGGAGGTAAGATCAATACGATAAAACACCTGCGAAGAGATCACATTTATAGTAATAATTGCAACTAAAAGCAGTAATAATTGAAATAAACTTTTCTGTTTTTCTAACATACCTGGCTGCTATTTTCGATTTTGAATAACCGTTTTTGTTAAATATATGAAAACTACAATAACACTCAAAAAGTAAATAACATCTCGTGTGTCAATAACACCGCGGCTCATAGATTCATAATGCGCATTGATGCCTAAATCCACAATAATTGCATCGATAGAACTAAACATCCACATACTGCTCAAAAATTCAAATCCCATATAAAAAATAAACGAAATAATTACAGCAATGATAAACGCGATAATCTGATTATTCGTGAGGGAAGAAGAAAAAATTCCTATCGCCGCATAAATTGCTGCGAGAAAGAATAAACCTATATATGAACCTACAGTTCCTCCCACGTCAACGTTACCGGGTGGGTTTCCAAGATAATAAACAGTAGCAAAATACACTAAAGTAGGTAATAAAGCTATAAGTACAAGCACTAAAGAAGCTAAGTATTTCGCTGTAACAATTTGCAGATCAGAAATTGGTCGCGTAAGGAGCAGCTCCATTGTTCCGGATTTTTTCTCTTCAGCAATCATCCGCATAGTTACAGCCGGCACCAGAAATAAAAATATCCATGGAGCAAGTGTGAACAAAGAATTAAGTGTAGCATAACCACTATCGAGCACATTATAATTTGTCGGGAATATCCACAAAAACAAACTAGTGGCAACTAAAAAAACAATAACAACGATATACCCTGTTATCGTACTGAAAAATTCGTTAATTTCCTTCTTTAACAAAGTTAGCATGAGTAATTAGTTTTATTACACCAAAAATAAATTAATTATTTTACATGAGAAACAGAATTATTGTATTAGAAATAAAACCTGTTATTATATTTGCAAGCTAAAATAAAATTCAATGGCCCGGCATTTTGCATATATTTTTTTTATTGCAGGATTTTTACTCTCCGCAAATAATATCCTGGGGCAGGATGAATCTTTCTTTAACGGGATGGAATTTAATTACAACCCTGGTTACATTATGCCTCACCATACATCAATAGACTTTATAACAAAAGATAACACCTCCTCCTTTAATATAGAATTAATCAAACAAACCACAGGAGAAAAACTCTGGCAGCGTATTTATAATAAACCACGTCTGGGTTTTGGGTTATATCATGGCTCAATGGGGAACGACAAAATTTTCGGAAAATCTTATTCTGTTTATTCCTTTTTTGACGCACCGATTTTTGATATCAAAGATAAATTTTCCTTAAACTACAAATTATCTTACGGAATCTCATATATAACCAAACCTTTTGACATTAAAAATAATTACAATAATATAGCAATTGGCAGCCACCTTAATATTCATTTTAATCTTAAACTAAATTCTGCAATAGCCATAAGCAAAAGAAATAAATTAATTGTAGGAGTTGCTTTTACACATTTTTCGAATGGAAAATTTAAGTCACCAAATAAAGGTTTAAATATAGTCTCGGGGAACATTGGATTCCGAAGAATTTTAAATCTTGTTGAATATCAAGAAAATACAAACACAGAAATACCTCCGGTAGAAGACAAAAATCAATTTTCCGCAATATGGTCACATGGTTGGAGGGAATATGCCATATTCACAAATAGAGTTGATTATGTTTCTATCCTAAACTTCAATTATGAAAGAAAATACCGGCAATGGGCAAAATACGGATTAGGAATAGATATTTTTTTCAATAATATAATTAAAGAAAGCAGCCATGAGAACGATAATATCCCTCCTGTAAGAAAGAAATTTCCATCCAGATATTATCGAACCGGTTTTCACATTTCACATGATTTTATTGTCGGGGATTTTTCTTTTTTATTTCAAATCGGGCACTATGTAAAAAATAAAATCGCTGACGATAATTTAATGTTCTACAATAAAGTGGGATTAAGGTATTATCTTAGCAACGGACTCCTCTTCAACATATCATTAAAAGCAAAATTAGCAAATGCTGAATTTACAGAATTCGGAATAGGTTATATATGGTAAAATCAAATCAATCAATAGCTCAATTTTACAATGAATAAACAAAACATGAAACATTTACTTTTTATATTCATTTCTTGCTGTTTAACAGGATGTACAGAGTGGAATGGGTTTTCCAGTGAAAAAATTGAACAAACGTATGATAAATTAGAAAATTTTGAACAAATTCATGTTGATGGCTTATATAAAGTTGAATTAATACAAAGTGAAAATCCAAAGGTTGTGTTCAGGGGAACAGAAAAACAACACAAGAGTTTGTCTATTTCCGTAAAAGAAAAAAAGCTAAATATTGGATCCAAAAAAACAAACCCGTTAAGCTCAAGCTATTCTAAGGCAAAGTTAGAAATACATCAGGACTCAATTAACCAGTTATGGGTTTATGAGCCTGTTGATTTATACTCGAAGGACACAATAAAAGCAGATAAATTTAGTCTGATTTATTACTGTGAACTTGCCGATACAGATATAACAATAGATACAAGAATCTTTAGAGTAATATCTATGAACGGCACAGCAGGTAAATTTAATTTTAAAGGACAATCTCAAACCTTTTTTATCCGCCTTCGCGGTGCCAGTTCAGTTAATGCTAAAAATTTACAAGCCCGGCAGGTAAGTATACAGCAAATATCTATTGGAGATATTTTTGTCAATTCACAGGAAAAACTTAAAGTTATCTCATTTAACTCGGGTGACGTTTATTACACCGGAGATCCTCAGGAAATAGAAATTGAATTAAATTCTACGGGCAAGGTATTCAATTTGCAATAAAGTATTTAGCTTTAGCCCGGTGGTATATTATGTAAGAAAACTCAACTATTCAGGTATTCAAAAATAGCTTTAGCCACTCTCTCAGAGGCTCCTTCGTTGTTAAGCAGTTCTTTTAAATCCTGATATTTTTGCAACATATTCTCCCTGTATTGCTTATCATTAGTAATACGACTTAACTCATTTTTAATGCTTTGCACACTCATTTCCTTTTGTATCAGCTCTTTAACTACCTCCTCATTCATATTCAAATTCACGAGTGAAATATAATCAATTGACACAAACCATTTTGCTATGTAATAAGAAACCGGATTAGCCTTATAGCATACAACTTGCGGAACATCGAACAAAGCTGCTTCAAGTGTTGCAGTACCTGAAGTCACAAGAGCAGCATAAGAATGATTCAATAGCTCGTAAGTTTTATTGTGAACAAAGGAAATCTGCTTATTAATCAAATAATTCTTGTAATAATCAGGATCGATAGAAGGAGCACCCGCAATTACAAACTGATATTTATCAAAATACGGCATGACCTCCAACATGACTGAAAGATTACGGTCAATCTCCTGCTTTCTGCTGCCCGGCATAATTGCAATTATTGGTTTATTTTGCAGTTTATTCTCCCGAATAAACCAATCGAAACTATACTTATGCGCTTTTTGTTCTTCAATAGCATCAATTAGCGGATTGCCATAAAACTCTGCCGGAAAATTATGTTTGGCGTAAAATTCCTTTTCAAAAGGAAATATAATGAACATCCGATCAACAAAGGCTTTAATTTTTTTAATACGAGATTCCTTCCATGCCCATATTTTCGGAGAAATATAATAGAAAACCTTAATGTTATGTTTGTTGGCAAATTCGGCCATTCGAAGATTGAACCCTGGGTAATCTATAAGAATTAACACATCAGGATTATAGTTTAAAATATCCGCTTTACAGAAGGAAAAATTTTTCCTGATTTTAGGTAAATTGATCAATACTTCCAGAAAACCCATAATGCTGTGATCTTTATAATGCTTCACTAACTCACCGCCCTGTTGTTGCATTAAATCGCCTCCCCAGAAGCGAAAATCGGGGTTTGGATCTACAGCATTCAATCCTTTCATTAGGTTTGAACCGTGTAAATCTCCGGAAGCTTCCCCTGCAATCAAGTAATACTTCATAATTCAAATGAAATTAGATAGAAAATTTAAATATCATTACAATAAGTGCAAGCAGAATAGTTGCCATAAGAACTCCCCGGGCAGAGAGCAAACGATTTTTCCAGATAAACACAAAAAAAAGTAATAAATTCGGATAAACACAAATGCTGAGAAATTTAGTGAAAATATTCAACTCAAATAGTTTATCCCAAAAATATTGAAAGTCCATAGTTTCGAATTTCCAAAAATAAAACCCTACCATTACAAGCAAAGGAAACACGACACCCAGCAAAAGCCCAATTTTAAGTGAATTCCACTTCTTTTTACTCATATTTAACCTTCTTTAACTCTTCTAAAGCTCCATAGTTAGTAAGGTCAATATGAATCGGTACTACCGATATTTTTCCATTTCGCAGGGCAAAATCATCGGTGTCTTCGGCTCCATTTTCACGATCTTCATAATAGCCTTTCAGCCAGAAATATTCCCCCTCACGCGGATCTTTTCGTTTGTCAAACTCTTCTCGCCAAACTCCTTTGGCTTGGCGACAGACTTCAATTCCTTTTATTTCCTCCGGGGGCAGGGCCGGAATATTTACGTTCAGGCAAGTCCATTCAGGTAATTTATTATTTAACGTATGAGTAACGATTTTCCTTCCATATTCAATTGCTGCTGTAAAATCAGCATCCGGATCAAAATCAAGTAAAGAAAACCCGATAGCCTGAATACCATCAATACAACCTTCTATAACTGCAGCCATAGTGCCCGAATAGATAACACTCACTGACGCATTTGATCCGTGATTAATTCCTGAAACCAACAAGTCAGGTTCCCTGGGTAATATTTCGCTTAATGCTAGTTTAACAGAATCAACCGGGGTTCCGGTGCATCCATAGACTTTAACATTTTCGTATTCGTCCAGCTTCTTATATCTTACCGGCACAGTTACTGTAATGGCATGGGACATTCCCGAATGATGGTAAAGGGGTGCTACCACAACAATATCTCCAAAAGGTTTCACCATCTCTACCAGGGCTTCAATTCCTTTTGCTTCTACACCGTCATCATTACTCACTAATATTAAAGGTCGCTTATCTTCCACTTTTCTCTGCTTTTTTATTTTTTTAAATTACACAAAGATATTGAAATATCGACAATTATCAATGCTAATGACTACTTTATTCCATCCTGAACTAATTAACTAACCTGAAATATTTGGGTTAGATAAATATTTTATATTTTTGTTCAATCAAGAGAAATTCATTATCTGACCCCACAAAAAAACAAATACAATGAAGATATCATACAAGTGGCTGAAAAATTATATTGACACAGATTTATCCCCCGAAGAAATATCTAAAATCCTAACAAACACAGGATTAGAAGTAGAAGGAATAGAAAGCTTTGAATCTGTAAAAGGTGGGTTAAAAGGATTGGTTGTTGGTGAGGTTAAAGCCTGCAGCAAACATCCCAATGCGGATAAACTAAGTGTCACTCGTGTAGATGTTGGAGAAGACAGGGAATTACCCATTGTTTGCGGGGCACCAAATGTTGCAGAAGGGCAAAAGGTAGTCGTGGCAAAAGTGGGGACAACACTTCACACCAAAGATGGTGAACTGAAATTAAAGAAAACAAAACTACGGGGAGAAACTTCCGAAGGAATGATATGTTCCGAAGATGAAGTTGGTTTGGGAGATTCACACGAAGGAATTATGGTTTTAGACGATGACGCCACTGTTGGAAAGCCTGTCAAAGATTATTTTGGGGTAGAAACCGACACCGTTCTGGAGATTGACCTGACACCCAACAGAATAGACGGCGCTTCACATATTGGCGCTGCCAGAGACCTTGTTGCTTACATGAAACAATCTTCTGAAGTTGAGCTAAAACAACCGGACGTAAGCAAGTTTAAAAAGGACAATGACGATCTCAGTATTGATGTAGAAATTGAAAATCCCGAGGCTTGCCCAAGATATTCTGGCGTAACAATCACCAATATTAATGTAGGCCCTTCTCCTGACTGGCTTCAAAACCGATTAAAAGCAATAGGGCTAAATCCGATCAACAACCTTGTAGATATTTCTAACTTTGTACTTCATGAAACCGGTCATCCTTTGCATTTTTTCGATGCAGACAAAATACAGGACAACAAGCTGATCATTAAAACATTGCCTGAAGGAACGACTTTCAGGACGCTTGATGAAGAAAAACGTAAGCTTTCTGCCGAAGACCTCATGATTTGCGACACAAAAAATCCGCTATGCATTGCTGGTGTCTTAGGAGGAATAGATTCAGGAGTTACTGAGCAAACAAAAAATTTATTCATTGAAAGTGCTTATTTTAACCCTACTTTCATTCGAAAAACAGCAAAACGTAACGGATTAAGCACCGATGCCTCCTATCGGTTTGAACGTGGAGCAGATCCGAACAATACGATTTTCGCCCTTAAAAGAGCTGCTCTGCTTGTAAAAGAGTTGGCCAACGGCACCATTTCTTCTGATATTGTCGATGAATATCCGAAAATCATAGAGAATTCAATCGTCAATCTTAAACTGGCAAACCTGTCGAGAATTGGAGGGATCAACATAGATTATCCGGCATTGAAAAACATCCTTCAATCACTGGATATTCAAATACCAGAAGAGACACAAGAGACCCTCAAACTTCAGGTACCAACCTACCGCGTTGATGTGACAAGGGAGGTTGATGTTATCGAAGAAATTTTAAGGATTTACGGTTACAACAATGTAGAAACAACCCAAAAATTAAATACAAGTCTCTCCTACTCTGAAGATATTGATAAAGAAAAATACAGTGAAGCAATTTCTGAATTCCTTGCAGGCAAAGGATTCAGCGAGATCATGTGTAATTCTATCACAAAAGCCGATTACTACAACGATCTGTTATTGTATCCTAAAGAAAACCTTGTATTGCTTCGCAATCCACTGAGCAATGACTTAAACGCCATGCGACAAACACTGCTTTTTGGCGGTCTTGAGACCATTGCTTACAACAGAAATCATCAGCGAAGTGATCTTAAGCTTTTTGAAATTGGAAATTGTTATCGAACAAAAAATAAAGATAAGAATGAGATTCAGGAAGTTCTGGATAACTATGATGAAGACTCACATCTCGGAATTTTCATTACAGGAAACCTCAACCGGGAAAACTGGACGAGCAAACCTTATCCTGCCAATTTCTTCCATTTAAAGGGATATGTAGAAAACATTCTTACCAGGATGGGAATAGATACAAACAAATTGAAAACAGAAGAAATTGAAAATGAATTTTTTTCTCAGGGATTAATTTATAAACAAAAGAAGCAAACGCTTGCTGTTTTCGGAATTGTTCACGAAGACCTGCTCTCGAAATTTGATATAGAAAGTGAAGTCTTCTATGCCGATATGCACTATGATAAATTATTGCAACTGTCTGAAAGCAAACAAGTAGCATATAAAGAAATAGCGAAATACCCGGAAGTAAGAAGAGATTTAGCGCTTCTGCTTGATGACGAGGTAAAATTTGAACAAATCAGAGAATTGGCCTATCAATCTGAACGAAAGTACCTGAAAGATGTCTCTATTTTTGATGTTTACCGGGGAGAAAAACTCGGCGAAAACAAAAAATCCTACGGGGTAAGTTTTATTCTTCAGGATGAGCAACAAACCCTTAAGGATAAACAGATTGATAAAATCATGGACAAATTTATCAAAACATTTAAGGAAAAACTGGGCGCTGAAATTCGATAAATAAGTATATCATTATGAACAAAATAGAACTTATTCAAGGAGACATTACCCAACTTAAAGTTGACGCAATTGTAAATGCTGCCAATAAAACGCTGTTAGGTGGCGGCGGTGTAGATGGAGCTATTCATAAAGCTGCAGGTTCCGAACTGAAAGAAGAATGCAAAACCCTAAATGGCTGCAGTACAGGTGAGGCAAAAATTACAAAAGGTTATAAACTACCGGCCAAATATGTAATTCATACAGTAGGGCCTGTATGGAACGGAGAAAATAACAACGAAATAAAATCGCTCACAAACTGTTATCTAAACAGCTTAAAATTAGCCTCAAGACACGGACTCCAAACAATAGCTTTTCCAAATATAAGCACAGGCGTTTATGGTTTTCCAAAAGATAAAGCTGCAGACATAGCTATTGCTACGGTTAACGACTATTTAATAAAAGACGAAACCATTGAAAAAGTCTACTTTGTATGTTTCGATGATGAAAATTACGCGATTTATAAAGATAAGCTAGAGGTATAGGGCGGTAATGCTTTGACGCCCGCGTTGCCAACGCGGGCTAGCTGTTTATTTTTTTAGCGGTTGCCGTCTTGTCTCTCTTACATTTACCAAAACGATTTCCTTCTTTCTTGGCTTATAACGGTATGTAACAGTAGTTAAACGATTGATCGGGCCACGATATAGGTTTTTATGTTTACCGGTTGGCTCTAACATTTTGGGATTTTCTTTTAACAGGTCAAAGAAGTGGGCTGTTTCCATTACAAAGTTTCTTACTTCTTTTTCACTCCATTTTTCTTCAAGGTATTAAATTATGCGGTCATAACCCTGGATGGCTCTTCTCGTCCAGACAAGTTTTACATCCATTTTTTGTACCTTTTCATTACTTCCTCGTGGGATATAACTTCACCTCTGTCAGCCTCTGAAAGGCCTTGTTCTATTTCTTCCTGTTCTTCCTGACTTATCGTATTCCACCAGTCAGCTTTTGAGGCTGCGTTTTCATATAAAAGGGTGCGTAGAGCTTTTAATATATTCTTGTCTGATATTTTATCGATCATATTGTGAAGATTGGCTCTCAGTTCTGTTACATCCATAATATAGATGTTTTATCTATTACAAATTTAACGATTTATATTGACTTTTTTGTTTTAATGTGAATGGATTATTTTAGTTAGGATTATTATTATAACCTAAATTTCTAAATTGAACTTTTTGTATAAAACTACTAAAATAACATTACCTACTTTTAAGCTTAATGGCTTCAAAAATTAACGAATATCTAC
>Ga0207714_1001294_pt1 | contig 16132 bp, 13 predicted proteins | sample PonA232FremontCA_2_FD_187270 | JGI IMG/M metagenome (GOLD analysis project Ga0207714, IMG submission 187270) | Marine sediment microbial community from Fremont, CA, USA - Pond A23 Sediment 2 (SPAdes) | ecosystem: Environmental > Aquatic > Marine > Unclassified | place: USA: Fremont, California... | reverse complement strand
CCCCCCCGACCCAGGGATGGGCGCAGCGCCAGTAACTCCAGCCGATGCAGTAGACGGTGCCGGCGCAGGGACGCGCCGGATTTTTTTGTCACTCCCTAGAGCTCACCCGTAACGACCCGGCCTGAGGCCTTGGCTAGGCGTAGCCACAACTCGTGCGTTCGAGCCATGCCGTTACTACGGGCACCGCGGCCGAACCGGCAACGGCGCCACTCGTCGGGACTCGGCCTTAGGACTTCTTACCCGAGCCGCTCCCGGAACCCGTGCTCTGAGCCCACTCCTGCATGGTCTTCTGAGCCTGCTCAGCGGCCTTTTGCCAGGCCTTGACCACCTCCTCGCCGCCCATGCCCGCGGGCATCTCACCGGAACTCGACTCCATGCGCTTGATGTTCTCCATCCATGTGTTCCACAACTGGCTCTGGGCGTCAGTCCAGCCCTTCATGGCCTGTTGGACCTGCTCCATCCACTGCTCCGCCATCTCTTGCTGGGCGCCGCTCTCGCCGCCCTGATTCGACAGGCTCTCAGCCCACTCCTTCTGGCGTTGCAGTGCCTCGCGCACCGCCTGCTCCCAGGCATCGAGCTGCTGGTGATACTGGGCCTGGACATGCTCGGCGCCTGGCGCCATGCCCTTGACCGCATCCATCCATTGATCCCAAGCGCGGCGCTGGGTTTCCGTCCAGTTGCTGAGCATATCTTCCATCTGCTTATGCCAACTCATCTCGCTACCCTCCGATTGTGTCGGTTCTTATTGGCGACATCCGTAGCCCGACCGCCACGCGAGTCGCGTTGCCTGTCGCTTCTAGCCCCCTGTACGCCGATCGATCTTCCGCAAGCGGGCCTCCAGCACCTTGACCACCTGCATATCACCGCGCTCCCGCGCGGCATCCAGGCCGTCCGCGTAGGTCTGGCGGACCTCGTCATCGGGAACGCCGGCCCTTGCCCGCGCATCGCCCAGAGATTGCCAAGCCGCTGAATAGGCGGGATCCAGCGTTAGCGCGCGTTGGTAATGGCTGATCGCCTCATCCCAGCGCTCCTCGCGAAAACACGCATTACCGAGCGTAAAGCGCAACATCGCGCTTTCCCGACCCTGCTCCAGCATGCGCTCAAGCGCTTCAATATCCATAGCGCCAAGTGTAAGCGCCCGCGCCGGGTTAACAATAGCCGGCGCGACCACGCCGGGACGGCGTAGGCGTTAACGGCGCCAGAAGGCGGGGGTAAACAACACCAGGAGGGTGAATATCTCCAGCCGACCCAGGATCATGGCGAGACAGGCGAGTAACTTGGCTCCAGGTCCAACGCTAGCAAAGTTGGATGCCACGTCACCCAGGCCAGGCCCAAGGTTGTTCAACGATGTCGCCACGGCCGAGAAGGCGGTTACTTGATCTAGACCCAGCGCCATCATCGACAACATCATGATCACGAAGATAGCGACGTAGGCGGCCAGGAAGCCCCACACGGCCTCGATGATCCGTTCCGACACCGGCCGATCCCCCATCTTGACCGGGATAACGGCCTGCGGGTGAATGAGACGCAGGATCTCGCGCCGGCCCTGTTTGAGTAGCAATAGCACCCGGATGGCCTTCATGCCCCCCGTCGTTGAGCCCGCGCAGCCACCCATGAAGCTCATGAATAGCAATAACACTGGCAAGAAGGCGGGCCACATATTGTGATCCGCGGTGCTATAGCCCGTGGTCGTCGCGAACGAGACCACCTGGAAGATACCGTGATGCCACGCCTCGGTGACCGCATAGTGTCCCTGGGCGGTGCTATAAACCACCAGACCAACCACCACGAACACGCAGCCCGCCGCCAACATGCCGAAGTAGAAGCGCAGTTCCGGGTCACTGGTCCAAGCGGTCAGACGTCGCCAGCGCCACACGGTGAAATGCAGCGCGAAGCTCACCCCGGACAGCGCCATAAAGAACACGGCGATCATCTCAATAAGGGCACTATCGAAGTAGCCCATACTCGCATCGTGGGTCGAGAAGCCGGCGGTCGCGATCGTTGTGAAGGCATGACAGACCGCGTCGAACAGGCTCATGCCGGCAGCCCAATAGGCCAGCGCGCAGGCGAGGGTCAGGACCAGATAGATGTACCACAGGCCCTTGGCCGTCTGGGCGAGCCGGGGCGTGAGCTTGGCATCCTTGACGGGGCCCGGGGTCTCCGCACGATAGAGCTGCATACCGCCGATACCGAGCATGGGCATGACGGCCACAGCGAGCACTATAATCCCCATGCCACCGAGCCACTGGAGCTGCTGGCGGTAGTAGAGAACGGAGGCAGGCAGTGTATCGAGGCCCGTAATGACCGTCGCGCCGGTGGTGGTGAGCCCTGAGACGCTCTCGAAGATGGCATCAACAACCGGCAGGTGCGGCTCGGGGGCAATCGCCAGAGGGATCGCGCCGGCCAGGCTGAGCGCGACCCAGAACATCGCCACCACGAAGAACCCATCGCGCGTGCGCAGCTCGCGGCGGACTCGGCGCACGGGCAGCCACAGCAAGGCCCCCAGCGCGAGCAGCACGCCGGCCGCCGTAATGAAGGCGACCAACCCCCCATCGCCGACAACGAAGGCCACCGCCGCGGGCGGCAGCATGGTGGGGCTAAACGCCACCAGCAACATCCCCAGGATGCGGCGGATGATATCGAAATGCATGGGTCAGCTATCCGTTCGGTCGCGCATGAGGCCGCCAGCCGGGTTCAGAGGAAGGTCACACCGACCTGGAACAGGCGCTCCACCTCCTGGAGGCGGCTCTTGTCGACGAGGAACAGGATGACGTGGTCCTCGGACTCGATGACGGTATCGTGGTGCGCCATGATGACCTCACCGCCGCGGACGACGGCACCGATGGTGGTACCGCGGGGCAGCCGGATCTCGTCGATACGCCGGCCGACCACGCTGGAGCTACTGACGTCACCGTGAGCGACGGCCTCGATGGCCTCCGCCGCCCCCCGGCGCAGGCTGTGGACGTTGACCACATCGCCGCGCCGGATGTGGGCCAGCAGGCTGCCGATCGTGGTCTGCTGCGGGGAGATGGCGACATCGATGTCCTCACTGGATTGGATGAGATCGACGTAGGCCGGGCGATTGATAAGCGCCATCACCATGCGCGCGCCGCGGCGCTTGGCCAGCATCGCGGACAGGATATTCGCCTCGTCATCGTTGGTGAGGGCGCAGAAGACGTCCGTGTTCTCGATGTTCTCCTCGAGCAACAGATCGGCATCGGCGGCATCCCCGGATAGCACAATGGTGTTCTTCAGCTCCTGCGAGATCCGTTGGCAGACCGTGCTGTTGTGCTCAATGAGCTTGACCTGATAGCTCGTCTCCAGCGACTGGGCCAAGCGCTTACCGATATTCCCGCCGCCCGCGATCATGATGCGCTTGACCGGCCGTTCCAGCCGCCGAAGCTCGCTCATCACAGCGCGAATATCCTTGCGGGCGGCGACAAAGAAGACCTCGTCGCCGGCCTCAATGATGGTATCGCCCTCGGGGATGATGGCGTGCCCCCGCCGGAAGACAGCCGCCACGCGGGTGTGCACGCCCGGCATGTGATCCCGCAGGGCGCGTAGCTGCTGGCCCACCAGTGGGCCACCGTAGTGGGCCCGTACCGCTACCAGCCGCACCTTGCCCCCGGCAAAGTCGAGGACCTGAAGGGCGCCGGGGTGCTCGATGAGCCGCTTGACGTACTGCGTCACCAGCTGCTCGGGGCTGATCAGTACATCGATAGGCAATGCGTCCGGCGAGAACAGCTGCGGGCAGGACAGGTACTCGATGGCGCGCACGCGGGCGATCTTGGTCGGCGTGTGGAATAGCGTATCCGCGACTTGGCAGGCCACCATATTGGCCTCGTCAGAGTCGGTCACCGCGATGATCATGTCCGCATCATCCACGCCCGCCCGGGCCAGCACCTCGGGATAGGTGGCACTACCAACCACCGTGCTCAAATCGAAGCGATCCTGCATGGCACGCAGCAGGCGGGCATCGAAATCGATGACGGTGACGTCGTTGTCCTCGCTGGTGAGATTCTGGGCCACCGTGCTGCCGACCTGCCCCGCGCCAAGGATGACGATCTTCATTCAGACTCCCAGTCCCGTTGCGCCTACCCGACTCCACCGAATGATGCTCGCTGACTCAACCGCTCTCCCTGGGATCGATGCCCAGCGACCGCAGCTTACGGTAGAGGTGGGTCCGCTCCATCCCGGTCAATCGCGCGAGCTGCGCGACACTACCAGCTGCGCGCTGGAGCTGATACTGCAGGTAATCACGCTCGAATGACTCGCGCGCCTCCCGCAACGGCATATCCAATAGCTCTTGACGATACGCGCCACGGCCCGAATCGATGGCCGCGCCCGGCGGCCCAAGCGCGGCCTCGACCTCGTCAACCTCGACCTCGATGCCATCGCCCGCGGTCAGAAGACGGTGCACCAGATTGCGCAGCTCGCGGACATTGCCGGGCCAGTGGTGGTTGCGCAGGCGATTCTGCGCAGCAACGGTGAAACGCCGATACGGCAGGCCCTGCTCGTCGACCAGGCGATCGACAAAAAACGACGTCAACTCCGGGACGTCCTCGACATGCTCACGCAACGGCGGAATGGTCAGGCTATGGACACCGAGCTTGTAATAGAGGTCCTTGCGCAAACGCCCGGCTGTGACCGCGGTGGCCAGGTCCTTGCAGCTAGTCGCGATGAGCCGCGCGGTCAGCGGTAGGGTCCCACTAGCGCCAAGGCGCTGGAAGCCTTCGGCCGTGACGGCCGAGGCTAGTCGTCGTTGCGCCTCGTCATCGAGGTCCGTGACCTCGTTAATGATCAGCGTCCCCAGCGCTGCCGCTTCCAGCCACCCCTGTTGACCGCCAGCCTCGCCGTAGAGCTCCCGGGCAGCATCCGCGCCGTGCAAGCTGCCACCGGGGAGCTCGAGCAGCGGCCCCGGGGAACTGGCGCTCAGGGAATGGAGATACTGCGCAAAGCAACTCTTGCCGCTCCCGGCCTCGCCGTCGATGATAACGCCGCCGTGTGCGCCCGCCATACGGGCCACACGCGAGCGACAGGCCTCGATGACCTGGCTTCGACCCACGGGCGTGATGACCTCAGCGGCGGCGACGTCAAGCGAGGCCTCCGCCGTTGTCGACGATTTCAGCGCATCTGCCACCGTCGCGAGGAGCTTGCCCATCGACAGCGGCTTCTCCACGAAGTCGAGCGCGCCGAGTCGTGTGGCCTCAACGGCCGTCTCCACCGTGCCGTGCCCCGAGATCATAACCACCGGCGAGCGCATGCCTGCCCCTGCCCACTCCTTGAGCAGACTAATGCCGTCCTCGCCGGGCATCCAGATATCCAACAACACCAGGTCGGGCTCCTGAGAACCCACCAGCCCACGCGCCTCATTCGCGCTCGAGGCGGTCGCCACGCTGTAGCCCTCATCGCTCAGGATCTCGCGCACGAGTTCGCGAATAGCCGGCTCGTCATCGACGACGATGACATGGGCTGTACTCATCGCCTGGCCCTCCATACGGCCGTGTCGGCCAAGGTTCGACGTACCAGTCGTCTCAACCGGCCCCATGTTCACTCGAGCCCGGCAGGGCAGCAACGACACCCGCTACCGGCAAGGAGATAGTGATCTCGGCGCCTGCGGCCGTATTGCGGGCCGTAATCGAGCCATTATGCTCCTCAACAATCTTCTTAACGATGGGCAGCCCGAGACCGGTTCCCTTGGACTTGGTCGTCACGTAAGGCTCGAAGAGCTCGTTGAGCACCTCGGGCGCGAAACCGGGCCCGGTATCGCGCACTACCAGTTCCACCCCCGCCACCGTTGCACCCGAATCGCGGCGCCGTTCCTGGGTGACAAGCGTCACCCGGCAACTCGACGGCTCGGGAACGGCCTCAATGGCATTGCGTATCAGGTTGTTCAGGAGCTGCCGCAGCCGACCGCTATCCGCATAGACGGGTGCCGGCAGCGTCGTCAGTGCCAGCTCAATCACGGGGCCGTCAACCTGCCCCTGATAGAGCTCGGCGACATCCTCGACCAAGGCGTTGAGATCCAGAGCCTTACGTTCGAGCTGCGGCGGGCGGGCATACTCCGAGAAGGCATTAACCATGGCCTTAAGGGTCTCGACCTGTTCGATGATGGTTCGGGTAGCGCTGCCCAGAACCTCGGCCTGGCTGCCCTCCAGGTGATCACCGAGCTTGTGCTGGAGCCGCTCTGCCGAGAGCTGAATGGGGGTGAGCGGGTTACGGATCTCGTGCGCCAGCCGCCGCGCGACCTCGCCCCACGCGGCATCGCGCTGGGCCTGGATCAGCGCCGTCACGTCGTCGAAGACTACGACGTGACCGCCGGACAGGCGACCGCCAGGCAGTTGGGTGCCACTACACATCAAAACCCGCCGGCCCTCGGGGATGTCCAGTGTCAGCTGCTCGCGCCAATCGTCGTCGCGATTGACCGCCCGCGCCCCTACGCGCTCGGCGAAGGGCACCAGGTCAGCATGACTCGCCGCGATCGCGGCCAGGGTGTTGCCAACCTCACCGGCGAAATCGCGCGACAGGATTTGATTAGCCGCCTTATTATAGGTCCGGAGTTGCCCCTCTTGATCGAGGGTCAGCACCCCGGACGAGAGCCGGGCCAAGACGGTCTCCAGATACTGGCGTTGGGATTCGGCGATCACCTGCTCGCGACGGGCCTCATCACGCGCTTGAGCCACGCGCCGGCTCATGTCGTTGAACGAGCGCACCAGGAAGCCAAGCTCGTCGTTGGCCGCCCGGGGCAGTTGCGTCCCGTAGTCGCCAGCCGCCACCGCCTGCGTGCCCTCCGCCAGCGAGGTCACCGGGGCAACAAGGCGCCGCGCCAAGTAGAACGCCGACCACAGGGCGAATAGGAGCGAGCCCAGCAGAACCAGCGACAGGGTCAGGCCAAAACTATCCTTGAGCTCCTCGCGAAAGGCGGTTACCTCGCCGTATTCGGCCCTGATCTGACTGATATCATCAGCCAGCCGATTGAGCCGGGGCGAGACAGGGAACAGTGCTTGAAGGACTCGTTTGTCGCCTGGCCTCGAGGGATTAGGAGCCGGCACCACGACGCGAATCTGGCGGCGCCCGCCCTCGATCTCATCGAGACCAACGTAGGGCCGATCCTGGCGCGCGCGCGAGCGCAGACCAGCGCCGGGGCGCGGCGGCAGGATGCCTTCCGCTGTGCGGGTGCTCGAGGCCAGGATCTGGCCGTTGCTGCCAAACAGCGTCAACTCCGAGGCCTGCACGCGCTCGCGCATATCACCCAGGATTACCGGCAACATCCCCTCACGCGAGTCGTCGAGCTGGCCGATCTCGGACTGGACACGATCCAGGCGATCGCGCTTGCGCAGCTCGATGGCGTCCTTGAGGGCCGACTCCACGGGTACGTCGAACCAGCTATCGATGCCGTTTCGCAGGAAACGCATCGAGAAGCCGTAGACCACCAGTCCCGGGATGACCGCGAGCAGCGTGAATCGCACCAGGATCCGGCGGGTGAGCAGTGCACCGGGCTCGCCCTGGCGAAGCGAGCGCCACAGGCGCCGCAGATTGGCGGCGATCAGGCCGAGGAGGAAGACCAGCACCGCGCCGTTGAAGGCCAGTAGCCAGAGATAGAGGCGCCCGAAACGCTCGGAATCCTCGGTCGCCTGCGTCAACAGATACAGCGACGCCAGCAATATCAGGCACAGAACCAGGCGCAGACCAGCCTGTTGACCGGCTCGACTCAGCACGCCGCCCCCCAATGCACCCCCGCGCTAGCGGTGCCGGGACTAGCGACCGGCACCCGTGCCATCAGGTCTTGCGCAGACATGCGTAATAGAAGCCGTCCATGCCGCCATTCCCCGTGAGTATCTGATGCCCCACGCCCAAGGCCAAGCCCACCCCCAGCTCCGGCGGCTCCGGAATAGCGTCACCGCGCAACCCCGCGAGATCGGCGACGACATCCTCATTCTCGGCACGCATCACCGAGCAGGTGGCATAGATCATACGCCCACCCGCCGCGAGCAGTGGCCACAGGGCCGCCAGCAGGCGACGCTGCGCGGCGGCGAGGCTGGCGATATCCGACTCGCGTCGGAGCCATTTAATATCCGGATGCCGGCGTATAACGCCCGTTGCCGAGCAGGGCGCGTCCAGCAATATGCGGTCGAACAGGCGACCGTCCCACCACTGCGAAGGTTCGCCGGCATCGCCCACCACCAATGAGGCCCGCCCCCCGAGGCGCTCCAGATTAGCGCGAACCGACGCCAAGCGAGCGCCGTCGTTGTCCAGAGCCGTGATCGCCGCATCGGGGCACAGGGCATGGAGATGGTCCGTCTTACCACCGGGGGCGGCACAGGCATCCAGCACCCGGTCACCGGGCTGGGGGGCAACTAGGGCGGCAGCGTATTGGGCAGCGCCATCCTGGACACTAACCTCGCCGTCGGCGAACCCTGGGAGTTCATCCACCGATACCGGCTCGTCCAGGGTTAGCGCATCGGGCAGTCCCTGTAGATCGTGAGCGCTATGCCCAGCGGCCGCCAGGCGCGCGGCGTAGTCCGCCGCTGAGATCAAGCGCCGGTTGAGGCGCAGGGTCATCGGGGCCTGGGTATTAGCCGCCTCGGCGAGGGCTGGCCACTGATCAGGCCAGTCCCGCTGCCACGACTGCAGTAACCAATCGGGCAGTGACCAGCGAACCGCCGCTGCCCGATCGACATCAGCCAAACGCTGGTCTCGCTCGCGCTGGAAACGCCTCAGCGTGCCGTTGAGGAGCCCGACGGCCCACGACTTGCGCAGTGACCGAGCCACCTCCGCGGTCTCCGAGACGGCGGCATGATCCGGCGTCGTCGCCGAGCTCAGTTGATACAGGCCCATGAGCAGGGCGACATAGATATCACGATCCCGCGAGCGCAGAGGCTTAGCCAGCAAGTTGTCGGCAATAGCCTCCAGGCGCCGACGATGACGAACAACCCCATAAGTCAGAGCCTGGGCCAGGGATCGATCCGAGCCGGCAAGCCCCTCCAGACAGCCGGGCAGGGCACTGGTTAACGAGCGGCCATCGCGCACCACCGCGAGTACCGCGTTAACACCAGCGTAACGAGGCCCTATGGTCACGCTTCGAACTCATCGCCAACACCAACGCCGTAGCCGTTGATGAAGGCGGCGGCCGGCTGACGCTGCTTGCCCGCGGGCTGCACCTCCGTCAGCCACAGGAGCCCATCGCCGGTGGCAACGCCGAGGCCACGTCCATCCGCGGCCACAATGGTCCCCGGCGAGGTGCCGCCGTCGCGCTGCCCCGTATCCACCTCAGCCGCCCAAAGCCTCAATCCCTCACCGAAGAACTCGGTATGCGCAACGGGCCAGGGATTGAAGGCCCGGATCTGGCGCTCGATCGAGCGCGCCGGCTGAGACCAATCGACATGGGCCTCCGCCTTAGTGAGCTTGGGGGCATAGGTAACCCCTACCTCGCTCTGCGGCGTCGCCACTAGCTCGCCGCTGACATACGCCGGCAAGGCCTCGCGCGTCAGCTCGGCACCAAGCCGAGCCAGTCGCTCATGGAGGGTATCGGCCGTATCGTCGGCGCTAATCGCCGAGCGGCGATGATCGATAACGGGACCGGTATCCATGCCAGGCGCCATCCGCATCAGGCATACCCCCGTGTCACTGTCGCCCGCTAACAGGGCGCGCTGAATCGGGGCAGCCCCTCGCCAACGCGGCAAAAGCGAGGCATGGATGTTTAGACACCCGAAACGTGGTACGCCCAGGATGCCTTTAGGCAGGATCTGACCGTAGGCGGCTACGATCATGGCATCGGGAGCTAGCGCCTCGAGTCGCGCCCGTGCCGCCGGCCCCTTGAGGCTCTCCGGCTGCTCTACCGGGATCCCTCGATCCATCGCCGCCGCCTTGACCGGACAGGCGCGGGCATGACGGCCTCGTCCCGCCGGGCGGTCGGGCTGGGTATAGGCCGCCACGATGTGGTGCCCGCTAGCCGCGAGCTGCTCGAGCGCCGGTACCGCGAACGCGGGGCTGCCGGCATAGACGATTCGCAGCGTCTCAGCCATCAGGGTAACCATCGCCGGGGCCGAGCCCATGGCTGAGCGTGGCGGCCAAGGGCGGCGTCGCTCGGGCGAGGCGAGGCTGTTGGGGAATCCGTTGCGACACGCGAGCCTTGCTGATACCGTTCAAGTCAAACACGAGCTAATACTAAACGATCGCGCCCGGGTACGGCCAAGGCAGCGAGAGTCCGGACAAGGAAGCGCTATGCGCACTAAGCCTATCATCTGGATCCTGATCACGCTCTGTTGCAGCGCCGCCCTCCAGGCCGCGGAGGATTCGGCATTGCGGGACGATCACCCCGAGCGCTATACCGTACAGCCGGGCGACACGCTTTGGGATATCTCCGACCGCTTCCTGACAGATCCCTGGTTATGGCCGGAGATCTGGTATGAGAATCCAAAGATCGAGAACCCGCACTTAATCTACCCGGGGGACGTCATCAAGCTAACCACCGTCGACGGCGAGCCGCGGCTTACCACGGAGCGCGGTGGCGGCACCGTTAAGCTATCGCCCAAGGTGCGTACGGAGAAACTAGACGAGGCCATTAGCACCATTCCGGTCAGCGCGATTCGGCCATTCCTTACCGGCCACCGGCTGGTCTCTGCCCAGGCCTATGAAGGGGCGCCCTATATCCTGGCCGGCTCGGAGAAGCGCGTCATCAGCTCCACCGGGGATCCGGTCTACGTGCGCAGACTGCCCGCGTCGCCGGCGGAATCCTGGGACGTCGTGCGCAAGGGCGATGCATTAGTGGACCCTGAGACCGACGAGGTCCTAGGCTTCGAGGCTACCAAGGTCGGCACGGCACGGCTATCGAAAACGGGTGACCCGGCTACCATGGTGATCACGGGCGTGACCCGCGAGATCCTGCGCGGGGATCGGCTGTTCCAGGCCAGGGAGAGCGGGCTGCGCAGCCAGTTTACGCCGCGAGCGCCGGAGAAGCCCCTGCAAGGCCAGATCATGACCGTCATGGACGGCGTTAGCCAAGTGGGGCAGTTCGACGTCGTCGCCATTAACGTTGGCACCGAGGATGGGGCCTCGGTGGGCCATGTCCTGGGGGCGTTCAAGCGCGCCCGGGTGGTGGAGGATGACTACAGCGACAACGAGGGCGAATCCGTCAAGCTGCCCCCCGAGCGGGCCGGTGAGATGATCATCTTCCGCACCTTCGAGAAGATGAGCTTCGCGTTAGTAATGGAGGCCACGCGCGCCATTACCACCGACGACTTCGTCAAGACGCCCTAGCAGCAGTCCGGACCAGCGATGCAGGATGCACACGCGGCCTGGCTGCGCCTATGGCGCCTGCCGGGGGTTGGGCCGGCCACCGCGCGAGCAATCAACGATGACTTCAGCCATCCGGCGCGGTTCTTAGAGGCGTCGCGACAGGTTCAAAGGCACTATCTCACCGAGCAGGCCCAGGACACACTGGACCGGGATGAGCAAGAGACGGCGCTGGCAACGGACCGGGCGTGGCTGGCCGAACCCGACCATCACCTGGTCTGCTGGGGAGACGACAACTACCCCGACGGCCTGTCCGCCTTGCCTGATGCCCCGCCGGTGTTGTTCGTCCACGGGGACCCCCAACTGCTCACCGCGGCCCAGCTCGCCCTGGTCGGCAGCCGCAAGCCCAGCGAGACAGGCCGGCGCAATGCCTACGAATTCGCCGAGCACCTGGCAGGCTCGGGGGTAGTGATAACCAGCGGCCTGGCACTCGGTAGCGACGCCGCCGCTCACCAAGGCGCGCTGGATGGCGGCGGCACCACCATTGGCGTCATGGCAACGGGGCCGGACCGTCTCTACCCCGCACGGAACCGCGAGCTCGCCACGCGTATCGCGGCCAAGGGAGCGCTGGTGACGGAGTTCCCGACCGGCGTCGGGGTGCGTCGCCACTACTTTCCCCGCCGCAACCGGCTGCTTAGTGGCCTATCGCTCGGCGTTCTGGTTGCCGAGGCGGGGCAGCGCAGCGGCTCCCTAACCACCGCTCGCCATGCCCTCGAACAGGGTAGAGAGGTCTTCGCGATCCCCGGCTCGATCCATAACCCGCTGGCCCGCGGCTGCCACCAGCTCATTCGCGAAGGCGCCAAGCTCGTCGAGGTCGCCGGTGACGTCCTCGAGGAACTGCCGCCCTTGCGGGTGTCACCACGGGAACCGCCGCAGGCGTCGCCCGCAGCGAGCAACGGTGATACGCTCGATCATAGCTATAGCATGTTGCTTGATGCGCTAGGTTATGACCCGCAACCCCTGGACCTATTGAGCCAACGCACTGGTTTGACGGCCGATACGCTGTCCTCCATGCTCCTGTTGCTCGAATTGCGCGGCCTGGTGGCTAGCTACCCCGGCGGCCGGTACATGCGCGTCGACGGATAGGCGAGTTAATGAAGGAAAACGTCTTCGATGTACTGATGTATCTCTTCGAGAATTACTTCTACGAGGAGGCTCACATCGATCCGGATCGCGAGGCCTTGGAGGCAGAGCTCTCGCAGGCCGGGTTCGCTCGCCCGGAGGTAAGCAAGGCCTTCGATTGGCTGGATGCGCTCTCGGACTCTCGCCACCTTCCCCAGGTGACGGCGGCAACGGCGAGTCGCGTCTTTACCGACAGCGAGTGCCAGCGCCTCGATCTCGAGTGCCGAGGATTCCTGGTATTCCTTGAGCAGGCGGGTATCCTCTCGGGCAGTAGCCGCGAGCTGATCATCGATCGGGTCATGGCGCTCGATGATGAGCCCATCGATCTGGATGCGCTGAAATGGGTCATCCTGATGGTGCTGTTCAGTCAGCCCGACCAGGAGGAGGCCTACGTCTGGATGGAGAGCCTTATCTTCGAGAGCCCCGCCCAGCTGCTCCACTGAACGCCGTACGGGTCGCTGGCGCGCGCCAGCGCATCATCAGCCGACGGGCCTCGCCCGACAACGCCAACTGAGCCCTTGGGGACATGAGCAAGAATCTCGTCATCGTGGAGTCGCCGGCCAAGGCGCAGACCATTAGCAAATACCTGGGCCAGGACTTCGAGGTCATGGCCAGCTACGGCCATGTGCGCGATCTGATCCCTAAGGAAGGCGCCGTCGATCCGGCCGATGACTTCTCGATGCACTACACCACCATCGAGAAGAACCAGAGGCACGTCGATGCCATCGCCAAGGCGACACGCAAGGCGGACGGCATCTATCTCGCCACCGACCCGGACCGCGAGGGCGAGGCGATCGCCTGGCATCTCCAGGAGCTGCTCCAGGAGAAAGGCGTGGTGGCGGACAAGGCCGTCTATCGCGTCGTCTTCCACGAGGTCACGCAAAACGCCATCCAGGAGGCCATCGCGCATCCCCGCGGCCTATCCGAAGACCTCGTCAACGCCCAGCAAGCGCGCCGTGCCCTCGATTACCTAGTCGGTTTTCAGCTCTCGCCGCTGCTATGGCGCAAGATCACCAGCGGCCTATCCGCCGGCCGGGTACAGAGCCCGGCGCTGCGCATGATCGTCGAGCGCGAACGCGAGATCGAGGCCTTCGAGCCCCAGGAATACTGGAGCATCGAGGCCGACGCAGCGCGCGCCGAGCAGCCGCTCACGGCACGCCTGTGGCAGCTCGACGGCGACAAGGTCGAGCAATTCAGCATCACGGCCGACGAACAGGCTAAGGACGCCCAGCAGCGCCTGGCCCAAGGCGCTGGCGCGGATGCGGAGGGCGCGGGCGGTGAATTGCGCGTTGCCAAGGTCGAGAAGAAGCAGCGTCGGCGGAACCCGACGGCCCCGTTCATCACCTCGACCCTGCAACAGGAGGCCTCACGCAAGCTCGGCTTCGGCGCCCAGCGGACCATGCGGGTCGCCCAGCAGCTCTACGAGGGCATCGACACCGGTAGCGGCACGGTAGGTCTGATCACCTACATGCGCACGGACTCGGTGAATCTCTCCGGGGAGGCCATCGGTAACTTACGCGAGGTCATCGCGGAGCGCTTCGGCAGCGACAAGCTCCCGGACTCACCCCAGCAGTACCGAACCCGCGCCAAGAATGCCCAGGAGGCCCACGAGGGCATCCGACCGACGGACGCCAAGCGCTACCCGGAGGGCCTCAAGGGCCACCTCAGCGACGATCAGCAACGGCTCTACGACCTGATCTGGAAGCGCTCCGTCGCCTGTCAGATGATCCACGCCACCCTGGACACCGTCTCCGTTGATCTCGCCGCTGGGGACGTCGGCGTCTTCCGGGCCACGGGCTCGACCATCCGCGAGCCGGGCTTCATGGCGGTCTACCTGGAGGGGCAGGACGACCCCAACAAGCCGGCCGAGAATACCGAGCGCGTGCTCCCACCCCTGGAAGAGGGTGAACACGTCGCGCTGAACGCCATCCGGCCGCAACAGCATTTCACCGAGCCGCCACCGCGATACTCCGAGGCCACCCTGGTACGAGCCCTGGAGGAATACGGCATCGGGCGCCCCTCGACCTACGCCTCGATCCTGTCCACGCTCCAGCAGCGCAACTACGTCACGCTGGAAAACCGGCGCTTTATACCGACCGACACCGGCCGAATCGTGGCCCGGTTCCTGACCGATCACTTCGATCGCTACGTGGACTACGAGTTCACGGCGCGCCTAGAGGATCAGCTGGACGCCATTTCGCGAGGAGAGCGGGAGATGGTGCCCCTCTTGCGCGAATTCTGGGAGCCATTCAAGGAGCGCGTGGATGAGAAGCAGGACATCTCGCGCGCCGAGGTCATGCAGGCCCGGGAATTGGGCACCGATCCGGAAAGCGGACGACCGGTATCGGTACGATTGGGCCGCTACGGGCCCTTCGCACAGATCGGCACGCGCGACGACGAGGAAAAGCCCCGCTTCGCCAGCCTCCGGGATGGCCAGAGCATCGATACGATTAGCCTCGACGAGGCACTAACGCTATTCCAGCTGCCCCGCGATATGGGCGAGACCCCACAAGGCGAGCCCATGCAGGTCAGCATCGGTCGTTTCGGTCCCTATGTCCGCTTCGGTAACCAGTTCGTTTCCCTGGGCAAGGACGATGACCCCTATACCATCGAGCGCGAGCGGGCGCTGGAACTGGTCGCGGAGAAGAAGGAATACGAGCGTAACCGCACCATCCAGAGCTTCGAGGACGACGGGATTCGCGTCCTCAAGGGTCGATACGGCCCCTACATAACCGATGGCAAGAAGAACGCCAAGGTGCCTAAGGACCGCGAGCCGGAGTCGCTGACCCGCGAGGAATGCCAGGAGCTGATCGCTAACGCACCGGCCAAGAAGGGTCGCGGCAAGGGCGGCGGGCGACGCAAGAGCCAGTAACGATGGCCAGCGCCGAGACGCACACCTTCCGCCTCCGGATGGCCACCCGCCGGATCAAGGCGGGGGGCGTGGTAGCCTATCCCACGGAGGCGGTCTTCGGCCTTGGCGCCGATCCCGATAACCCAGCGGCCGTCCAGCGGATCCTGGACCTCAAGCGGCGCCCCAACGACAAGGGGCTTATCCTCATAGCCGCCACACCCCAGGCCCTCGAGCCCTACATGGCATCACTCGACGCCAGCCAGTGGAGCCGTATGACGACCACCTGGCCGGGCGCGGTGACCTGGCTGGTACCGGCGGCTAACCACGCGCCCCCGCTCGTAACCGGCGGCACCACTCGGATCGCCGTTCGCATCCCGGATCACAGCTTGGCGCGCCAGCTTTGCGCCGCCTGGGGTGGCGCACTGGTCTCAACCAGCGCCAATCGCGCCGGTCGGGCCGCCATGCGCACGGCCACAGCGGTGCGGCGCCGGTTCGGTACCGAGCTGGCGATGACCGTATCCGGGGCGGTCGGGGGGCGCCAGCGCCCGACCGCCATTTATTGCCTCACCTCAGGCGAGGCGGTACGGCCTGGCTAGCCCGCGTTGCGCCGCTAGGGGCGAAGCGGCTAGGCTCGGCACCACTGATTAGGGAGATGCCCCGGCATGAGTGCGGTCGAGCCGGAACGAGTTCGGAATTATCTCGTCGATCTTCAGGATCGGATCTGCGACGGTCTGGCCACGGCGGATGGCACGAGCGCCGGCTTCCATGAGGATTGCTGGCAGCGAGAGGCCGGCGGCGGGGGGCACAGCCGGGTCCTTAAGCACGCTCGTGTCCTCGAGCAGGCCGGCGTTAATTTCTCGCATG
>Ga0207714_1001293_pt1 | contig 16141 bp, 11 predicted proteins | sample PonA232FremontCA_2_FD_187270 | JGI IMG/M metagenome (GOLD analysis project Ga0207714, IMG submission 187270) | Marine sediment microbial community from Fremont, CA, USA - Pond A23 Sediment 2 (SPAdes) | ecosystem: Environmental > Aquatic > Marine > Unclassified | place: USA: Fremont, California... | reverse complement strand
GGGAACAGCGTAAACCGACCGGCTTCAGCTTCCTTGAGAGAATGTATATTCTCCTCTCAAACGCTCCAACGCGGGCTTTCCTGAAGCTGTTCGCCAGATACGCCTATCGCTGAGCGCAACAAGGGCGCGCCTGTATATGAAACACGGCCTCAGCGCAGGCACCGTCGAGCCACGCCTTGCCTTTTCTCCTAAGAATTCAACAAGTTAGAAACATTTTCATACAAAAATTTGGGATACACAGCAAGCGGATAAGCTGAAGAACATCATTTTGTGAGCCCGCTTCAACGCAAGGCACGAGGCCCCAACCCTTCATGATCCTACGGTGGCTCGTGACCGGTGCTGCCCAGATGCCGCGCCTGACCCCGGATGTCGGATCATGAAGAAACCTGTAACTCGGAACCATCTCTCGGGGCCGATCCAATCGGGAACCCTGAACGGGGAACCGGGAAGCCGGAACCACCCAATCTCTGGCCGTAACCATTCAGAGGGCGGAAATGGTTAACCGCAGAGACGCCCCAGTCAGAGTTTGCTTCGTAGGGGCCGGCTTTGCCGGCATCTAACCGGGGCCCCTTTGGGGTGTTTAACTGAGGCGCCTCCGCGGTGGGTTCCCCTTTCTGCCGAACAAGCGCGGGAGCCCCGTGATGGCTTACCCCTGCCCCTTCGCCTAAAGTCGGAACCAGCTCCTGAAGGATGGCGGTTCCCCCTTTTCTTAGTACACAACCGGGGCCTTGAAGCCGGACACTTAGGCGCCCAGTCATCTTTTCATTGTCTATTAGTGGCGACATTGTCGCGTCAACCGAAGTGGCCAACCGTTCACGACGTCCATGGGGACTATGGGCCGTCTGGCCAGTCGCTCCAAGGGCTGCCCCATTTATGCGTCACAGAGCCAAATGGTTCCCGCACGCAGAACCTCGGTGTTTGACTCCATAAAAGCTTTCGCACTATGTTTTGTGGCGGTCTACCCAACACACCGGACGACAGCCCAGAAGACAGAAAGCCAGGAGCCGCAGAATGGAACAGGTGCAGCAAGTTTCCGCGGAAAAGCGCGTACAAATGCTTCGCGACTATCTCGCGGCTTTCCGGGCACACGACGAATCTTTCAGTAACGCATCTCCCGAGGGCGGCTCGCTGGTCGAGGAAGTCGATCTGCCCCATGGACCGGTGGAATATTTCATCAACGAATTCTGGACCGCCAAACAGCGCCAGGCCCACTCGCTTCACGAAATCTCCTATCGGGCCTGTTTCAAGCCGCAACTGCCCAGCTTCTTCATCCACCTCTTCACCTGCGAGGGGGACACGGTGTACGACCCCTTCAGTGGACGGGGAACCACGCCCATCGAAGCCGCATTGGCAGGCAGGAAGGTCGTCGCCAACGATATCAATCCCGTCAGCGAAATCTTCACCCGGCCCAGACTCCTCGTCCCCTCCCTGGACGCCGTCAGGGAGAGGCTGGAGGCCATCCCCGTGGATTACGGGAAACGCGCCGATCTGGACCTTTCCATGTTCTACCATCCGGATACCGAGGCGGAAATCGTGTCCCTGCGGGACTATCTGATCCGCAGGAACACCAGCGGTCAGGAGGATGCGGTGGACGCCTGGATCCGAATGGTGGCCACAAACCGACTTACCGGCCACTCGCCCGGCTTCTTCTCCGTGTATACCCTCCCCCCGAACCAGGCCGTCAGCCGCAGGCGACAGCTGGAGATCAACAGGCAGCGCGGGCAAACTCCCCAGTACAAGGATACCAGGGAGCGCATCCGCAAAAAGACGGCCTCGCTGCTACGCAATCTCACCCAAACAGACAGGCAGCGGCTCCTCCGCGCCGGTCAAGAGAGCCTCCTTCTGCAACAGGATGCCCGCTATACACGGGAGATTCCGGACCAAAGCGTGCAGCTCACGGTCACTTCCCCCCCTTTTCTGGATGTGGTGGACTACGAGCGGGACAATTGGCTCCGGAGCTGGTTCAACAATCTGGACAACGATCCGGAAGATGAGGGACCGTCCGTATGTTCCGGGCTCGACGCCTGGTGCCGGCTCATGGGGAATATTTTCGAAGAGCTCTACAGGGTCACGCGTCCCGGGGGATGGATCGCCTTCGAGGTGGGAGAGGTCAGAAAGGGGACCATCAGGCTGGAGGAACATGTTGTTCGGCTTGCGGAAGCCGCCGGACTGTCCTGCTTCGGGGTGTTAGTCAACAGGCAGCGCTTCACCAAGACCGCCAACATCTGGGGTATCAGCAACAACTCCAAGGGAACGAACAGCAACAGGGTGGTCCTATTAAACAAGCCCGGACCCTAGGGCCCGGGCTTGTGCTATATTCCCGATCTAGCAAAACGTTTCATTGAGATTGCTTGCTCGGAATAGGAGCAATAGTTGCGAGGCCATCCCTGACCCACCATCCTTCGCCCGTCATCTGGCATCTGATCTCTGTCCTCCGACCTCTGATTTATCACTTCTGACCCGCTCATTTTTTAACGCCTGGGCCCCTGGTAGTCTATAAATAAAGCGCCTTTCAGGCAGGGCGTTTAAAAATTTCAAGGGCAAGGCGCAAAAAAAGTTCAAGCTCGCAGCGTAGTCACCCTACGTGAGAGCTTGAACTTTTTGAAGCAACGCAGCGATTGGAAGTTTTTAACGCCCTGCTAGTGTCTTGTCACGTGTCATTTGTCGAATGAGAGGAACATACAGAGCTATCTGTATGAAAAAACAAAAACCCATAATTTATGGAGACAAGACACTAGCTCGTTTCTTTTTCGAAAAAAGAAACAAAAAAGTGGTGATAGAATCTTCTGATTTTCTTGCTTCTTCTTTTTCCAAAAGAAGAAGCGGGATAGTGACTTGTCATGTACAGACTATCATCAAAATGAAACATATGGATGATAATGCAGGGACAGCAATAAACTGTCGATTCAAACTAACAAATCACTATCCTACTCCTCTTCCGGCTTGAGGTGCTCCGGCACTTCCACCATGCTGATCAGAAGCGGCTTGAGGAAGGACCAGCGGATCCCGATATGGTATTCCTCGTTGAGGTCCCGGATGGCGTCCCAGCAGTTGTGGCAGGGAGCGACCACCAGGGTGGCCCCTGTCTTCCGGATCTGATCCATCTTGTTCCGCAGTCCGATATTGCGCTCCCTGCGGTAGCGGCCGATGCCGTTGAGGCCGCCGCCTCCGCCGCAGCAGAAGTTGTGTTCCTTCTTGGGGTTCATCTCCCGGAAGTCCTCCGCGATATAGCTCATGATCTCCCGGGTGATCTCGCCCAAACCGTGGTTGCGGACATAGTTGCAGGCGTCCTGGAGGGTAACCGGCTCCTTGATCTTCTTGTCCGGGTCGATCTTGAGCTTGCCCGTGCGCAGGGCCTCGGCCACCCACTCCACGTAGTGCTGGCATTTAACCGGAGGATCGCCGTCCTTTCGGCCCGCCCAGTAGGGGCCTTCCACCATGGTGGCCCTGTGGGCGTGTCCGCATTCCGTGCCCACCATTCTCTTGGGCTTCAAGCGCTCCATGGCGTCGTACACCGACTTGACCTGCATGGCCGCGCCTTCAAAGTCTCCGGCGAACATGCTCAGGGAAGTCAATTCCCAGCCCTGGCTGGGCACGGTCCAGTCCTCGCCCGCAATATGGAACAAAATGGCCGCGTCCGCGATGTCCTCGGGATAGTGCTTCACCTCGCGGGCATTGATAGTATACATGATGTCCGCGTTTTCCTTGTCCACCGGAATCTCCAGTTGGGGCCACTCGTCCTCGGACTCCTCGCACATCCAGTCGCAGGTCTCGGTGAAATCCTCGTTGGTCACGTCCATCTGGGCTTGATACACGCGGTGCATGCCCGAGCCCACCTTCATCTCCCATGGGATGAAGCCCTGGGAAAAGAGGATTCCCCGCAGATAGCTGAACATGACCCCCATGTCGATCCCGTAGGGGCAGTACTGGCCACAGCGGTTGCAGCAGGTACACTTGCCCCAGGCGGTATCCATGCAGTAGCGCATGAATTCGTTGCTCACATTGCCCTTGCGCCAGACCAACTCGCCCAAAGTGGACTGAATCTTGTACGCCGGAACCTGCTTGGGATCGCGGTTGTTGGTTAAATAGAAAAAACAGCTATCCGCGCACAGGCCGCAGTGGGCACACATCTCCAGCCAGGCGCGCATCTTGGAGTTGAAAGTCCGCTTGAGATGATCATTCAGCTTTTTGCGGTCCACCTCCAGATGCTTCATCTCTTCGTAGTACTGCGCACCCCCTTTGTCCGAAAGCAGGGTGTCCAGCTGTTCCTTGGTATCAACCGGCTCTTGGTTGCACAATTTTCCTTCCGGCATAGTCTCTCGCTCCGGGAGCTGCTTGCCCAGCCCCAATTATGGGACCCTGGGATGCAACTCAAACTTGATCTTTTTATTGATGGCCACGTACCCGGCATTTCTCTTCAACGAGGGGGATGCCTCTCTTTTGGTCATAAACATCTTTCAACAGGTCGTCGAACTATCTGATACCAGAAGCGGCATTCCCGCCATCCTTACCAAGCGATGCCGCGCCCCCGTCTCCCACCGCGCTTGATGCCGTAGTCCATGCCCAGCTGCATCCGGGTCAGGAAGAATCCCACCACATGATAGAGCTTGGTGAAGGGAATGGCGACGAGCAGAAGCTCGCCGGTAAGGATATGGGCAATAAGCCAGAATCCGGGATCACCGATTCGCTGTACCAGGAAGAATCCCGTAAGGAAGGGCAGGACGGTGATCAGGAGTAGCAGATAGTCGTACCACGTGGTCAGAATCCTGACCTCCGGCAGGGCAATGCGTCGCAGGACCAGGCACACCGCTCCCACGAGCACCGCAATGGTGAGCCCGTCCGCGACAGGCCCCGGGAGTGTGGGCCAGGATAGACCCAGACGATACTCCAGGAGCTCCACATGGCCGATGAGGAAAATCGGGGTGATCACCACGCCGATGTGGAAGCCGAAGATGACAATGGTAAAGAGCGGCCTGAGACGCCAGTTCATCGAGCCGAAGGGCAACAGCCAGTGGATGATGGAGCGCAGGGCGCCCTTGACGCCGGCTCCGAAATGCTCGGTGTAGGCCACGCGATCGATCCGCCAGTCCAGTCCCTTGATGTACCAGATCACCCGGCCCAGAAGGCCCAGGAAAAAGACGGCGAAGGCGAACCAGAGTAGTGGTCCGGAGATGAAGGAATACATCGTCGCTCTCCAGAATAAGTGTCTTTTCGTGTCCTTGTTCCGCTGTTCGTGGAATATCAGTCCTCATCCCGCTGGATGAGGAATAGCCAGAAACAGAGCAGGAAAACGAGGACCAGGCCCATGGTGATGTAGGCCGTCGTTTCCGAATGCAGCAGAAAGTCGTACAGGGTATGGAAATTGTCCTGCATACGTGACTCCTCTTAGCAGGGCGCCCCAAATCTTCCAATTGCTGCGTTGCTTCAAAAAATTCAAACTCTACCGTAGGCTATCTACGCTACGACCTTGAATTTTTCTCGCGCCTTGCCCTTGAAATTTTTGACCGCCCTGCCTGATAAGGACTTTTTAAACAGGCTGTTCGTGTCGTACGGGCTCAACTCAGTGGGTATCCGTATAATCCGGGTGCTCGTGCAGCACGGGCATACGGGTCACGCAGTAGCGATAGAGCACCACCCCCAGGGTGACGATGAAAATGGTGATCCCGAATTCCATCCAGCCCGGAAAATAGTGCTCACCCACCTTCAGGTTCCAGTTGTAGGCGATCAGGGAGACATTGAACCGGTTGAGCACGATCCCCAGCACGGACCACAGGGCTGTCCATTTGATCAGGCCGACACGGCGTTCCCGGGCCCCGATGGCGAACACATACGCCGGCAGGGCGAAGAAGCCGAGCAGCTCCACCAGGAACAGCGCCCCGAATCCGGTCAGAAGATAGCTCCAGTCGTTTTCCACGGCCAAGCCCAGCACCTTGAGGGAAACATATCCGGCCAGCACGAAGGCGGCCGCCTTGCCGAAGCCGAGAACCACATCCTCGTATCCCTGTTCGTGGGCCTCGTCCATTTTATGGCGCATAAAGCGCCTGGCAAGGCTCATTTCCAGGATCACCATGGACAAGCCTGCCACAATGCTGGAGACAAAGAAAAAGACCGGGATAAATGAGGAATACCACAGGGGATGCATCTTGTACGGCGCGATGAGGTACAGCGCACCCAGTGAGGACTGGTGCATGGTGGAAAGAATGACTCCCAGGACAGTAAGGAAGAGAATGGACTTCATGACCAGGCTTCTGGCGACGCTCATGCGCAGCCACTCAAAGGCCACCTGGGAGTATTCCGCGATCAGGGTGAGCAGATAGATCATCACGCACAGGGCTACCTCGAAGAGCACCGAGGTCGTGCCCGACTGCACCAGAAAAGGATAGGGTAGCCGCCATGGCCGCCCCACATCGTAGGTCAGGGCGATCACGACCAGGAGGTAGCCCAGCATGGCCGTGAGCACCGCGGGACGGACCGCGATGTGGAACTTCTTGAGCCCGAAGATGTAACAGACCGCGGTGGTCACGAACCCCCCGGCTGCCAACGAAACGCCGCAGAGCAGATCGAAGCTGATCCACAGGCCCCAGGGATACTCGTTGTTCAGGTTGGTTGCGGGTCCGAGCCCCTGGGTAAAACGGTATACGGTCAAGGCGACGCCGATCAGCAGGATCACGCCGGTGATTATATGAAAGAGGCTGAGTCTCGATCCGCCCTTTCCGGTTTCCTGATCACTCATCAGAGCCCCCCTGTTCGTCTTTTCGCTCCGCTTCGGCCTCTTCCTTGGCCTTTTGCACCGCTTTCTCGATTTCCTTCTTCTTGTCGCGCTCAGCCTTGTCCTTGAACTCCTCGAGATCCTTGCGGGCCTGCTCCTTGGTCTCGGCAACCGCCTCTTCCACGGACTGCTCCCGCTCCTGCTCGGCAATCTTGTCCTTGCGCCGGGAAATGGCGTAGATCCCGCCGAGCAGCAGGGGCCAGAGCGCGACCACCCCGGGTACGAGCTTCAGGGCCCCGGAGGTGAATTTCGGCGCCGGCGTATCGCCTATGTCGGTGTTCATGTCCAGGTTTTCAAACGGAGTCCCGGAAATATAGAGCCAGTTGGTGCCGCCCATTTCCGTCTCCCCGTATATGTGCTGCTCGTAGCGATCGGGATAGGCCCGCAGCTTGCGGCGCGCGACCCGCAGAAGCTGCTCCCGCTTGCCCAGCAGAAGGGCCTCAGTGGGGCAGGCCTCAACGCATCCCGGCAGTTCCCCCTTGCTCAGCCTGATCTCGTAGCACATGGTGCACTTCATGATCCTGGGCTCAAGGGCCTTGTCGTATTCGTAAGCCGGGACATGGAAGGGGCATGCGATCATGCAGTAGCGGCACCCGACACAGACCGTGGGGTCGTAGGTCACTGCCCCCAGCTCGGTTTTCTGAAAGGCGCCCACGAAGCAGGCCGAGGCGCAGGCGGGCTCCATGCAGTGATTGCACTGGATCTTGCGATAAACCGGCTCGCTCTGGTCCGGCACGTCGTACTTGTTCACCACCGTATAGGCATCGGAGGTGGTGCGGCGCTTGGTCTCCAAAACCGAGAGATCGTCAAAGGGCTGTTCCGGATCGTCCAGGTTTTGCACTTCGTTGCAGGCTTTTTCGCATTTCCGGCATCCGATGCACTCGGTGCTGTCGAAGAGGACGGCGAAGCTGTCCGGATAGCCCTCAAAGTGTTTTCCACCGGCTGCCTGGGCGGTCGAGGTGGCAACACTGCCCGCCCCCGCGGCACCCATTAGCCCCAGAAATTTTCGGCGATGCATAACCTCCGGCACTCCTTACTTATTGATGAACCGCTCTATCGCTGTTCCGCCTTCTCGTGGCAGGCTGTGCAATCCCGGTTTGCCGGCTCCTCCACGTTCATTGCCTCGTGACAGTTCATGCACTGCTGGTGATACGCGGCCTGAAGTCCCGGCTTGAGGGGAGCCTTTTCATTGAACGGCTTGCCGTGGCAACTGCGGCAGGTGGGAGGCTCCTTGGAGGCCGGGCTGTTGTGGTGGCAGCCCTGGCACAGGGTTCCCTTTTCCCTGTGGAAGTACCCCGCCATGCCGTTCCCCTCTATGTCCTCGGCCATGGCCTGAATGATTTGGCGGTGGGGCATTTCCACGGCCTCGTATTCGTTCGCCAATACGTCGATGGTGACTGTTTGGGGAATATCCTCCCGGTCATACAGTTCTTGGGACGTATCCCGGGCCTCGATGAAGAGACGCGCCGTTTCCCGCCGATTCGTGGCGTTCATTGCAGCCGCCTCACTCACGCTCGGGGCCTGATCCCCTTCGAGGTGACAGGCCCGGCACTTTTCAGTCTCTCCGGTTTGGTCCGGGGCGGGCATGAAATCATGGCACCCGGCGCAGGAGGCGGCCTTTTTCTCCTGCTCGTGGCACCCCTGGCAACTGCGTTGGGACTGCGTCTCGTGCATGGCCTGGGAAAGCTGCACGAAGCCGCCTTTCTCGGACCCGGCAACTGTATGGCACTCGCTGCAGGCCTCAAGGCTCTTGTGGTGACAGACGCGGCAAGTATCCGTAGAGGTCTCGTGGCCGCGGTGATCGAAGGGAACGGGGCCCACGCCGCCCTGCGGGCTTGTGGCCTCCTTGTTCTGTCCCCCGTCAGCGGGAAGCATCAGAGCCGCTTTGGGCTGGCCCCGCTCCAGGCGGGGAATCTCGCCCATTTTCTCCTCGAGTTTCCGACCCGACCGCTCGATCTCCTGCCGGGCGCTGTCGCTGTGACAGCCTTCGCAGTGTACCGGACCGGCCTCGCTCATCGCCCCGTCCCGTTTTTTGGCGTGGCAGCGGACGCACTGGTCGTGCGCCGCCCCGCGCATGGAACGGATATCATCCTGCTGCGGGTCCTCGTGGCAATAGCGGCAGTTCTGTTCCGATCCCTTTTCCCAGTACAGGACTTCCCTTTCCGAATCGTATTGATGATGGCAGGCCCCGCAATTCTTCTCCGCTCCCTTATGGGCGATGTCCTCCGAGGCCCAGTGGGTGTAGTGCAGGGCCTTCTCCATGACAAAGGGTTGGCTCCGGTCTCCGGATACGCCGGTGTGGCAGGAACGGCACTCGCCGTCCAGCGGTCCGCTGGCCTCCCCGTCTTCGTGCATGGAGGCGTGGCACCCGATACAGTTCTCGTGATAAATCGTCTTGAGTGCCGCGGCGTCCTCAATGGATCCGCTTCTCTCATAGAAGAAGACAAGACCCTCTTCTTTTTGTACATGGCATGTTTGGCAATCCTTGCCCTGTTTTTCCAGGACTTCGGTATGCATATCGTGCCCAAAACGAACCATGGGCATGGATAATTGTTTGTTCTGGGAGATGGCATCGATATAAACATTCCCTACTTGGGAACCGGCCCCCTTCTCTTGATGCTCTTTACTCGTTGCAGAAAAGGCAAAGATGAGAGAACTGATGAAAATGGTCCCGATAAGGATTATAAAAAATATTTTTCTGTCCATCTCCACATTTCCTTCCTATCGGTTTCCTCGATTCACTTTTTCACAAACATAAAACATCATTCTATGTGAATAACAGAAATCATCGTGGATACGCTGCTCAAAAATTTTGGATTTTTTTATATGCATTCCGTGAGTTTGTCAATGCCCCTTTATATTATCTTGACCAAATCGCTTGACTTTGTCCGACGTTTTTCCCTCCACATTTCGGCCATTCACCAACGCCCCATGAGGGGCTCGCTGAAGAGGTTTTCCCCTGCAGTCACTGGCACGCGGATTATACCGGTAGGCACCGGAGCCGACCATCCCTGGGGCGGCACGACATGCCGCCCCCCCTTGTCTCAGTGTTCGTGTACTCAAGTTCGATTTGCCGTCACGCCCATTCGAATCCGGACACCACGGATAACGAAGTATCCCAGAGAAACGGCCACCGCCACTGCGACGATTGCCGCCCCGGAGGAAATGTTTCCCGCATAGGCCAGACACAGACCGGCCAGGCAGAACAAGGCGGACCAGCCTGCCGAGAGGAACATCATGCGAAACATGGAACCGGTCTGGTATTTGGCGATAAATGGAGGGATGGAAAGCAGAGCTATGACCATGATGAGCCCCACCACTTGAATCAGGATCACCACGGTAAGAGCGACCAGTGAAAGCAAAAGGATGTACAGGGCGGGCACTGGCACTCCGCGGGAGCGGGCAAAATCAGGATCGTAGGACATGATCCAGAACTGCTTGTACAGGCCCAGAACCACGGCGAGGATGAGCAGGACCAGGCCCGCTGTGATCCAGAGGCCCAGGCGTGTCACTGTCAGGAGGCTCCCGAAGAGATAGCTCATCAGGTCCGTATTATACCCCGCGGAAAGATCCACCAGGATGATCCCCAGGGCCATGCCCCCGGCCCAGACGAGGCCCACCAGGTTGTCCAGGTTCTCGCTGTCGCGATAGCTAAGGCCCGCCACGAGCCAGGAGGCAACCAGGGCCACCCCCAGGCTGCAGGGAATCACCGGCAACCCGAAAAAAAAGGCGATCCCCACTCCTCCGTAGGCTGTGTGGGCAATCCCCCCGGCCAGAAATACGAGCCGGTTCACCACAACCAGCGCGCCCACCATTCCGCAGGCCAGACTGGCCAGAACCGCTGCGAGCACGGCATTCTGCATAAAGGTGTACTGCAGGATATCGAACATCTCGTCTCCGCTTTCGCTTGGCGCAGCTCCACAACCGCGTAATTCGTGACTCGTAACTGGTGACCGGTTCGCGTTCCCCGTTCAACGTTCAGGGTTCGAGGGAAAGAGAAAGGGCGGGAGATCATCGTATCATTGAAGCGAACCCCGACATCCGATCTCTGGCTGAACGATCCCCGTTCTTGGTTGAAGTGTGAGGTAACCAAGAGGCATCAGCCAACGGTCAAGCTACGCCCATCTTCGGTCTTTCGACCTCTGTCTTCTGTCCTCTGACCTCTGTTCTCTGACGTCTAGCGTGTGGCATCCGTCTTCCGTGCTCTGGCCTTCCGATCTCTCTCCGACCTCCGGCTTCCGATCTCCGACCGACTTCCGACTTCTGTCCTCTGGCATCTGATATCTGACGTCTGACGTCTGACTTCTGTCCTCTGGCATCTGATATCTGACGTCTGACGTCTGACTTCTGTCCTCTGGCATCTGATATCTGACGTCTGACGTCTGTCCTCTGACATCTGATATCTGACGTCTGACTTCTGTCCTCTGGCATCCTTCACCCCGCCCACTCCCGCATCTCCTGATGCATGGGGCAGTTATGGTTCTCGTGCACCCCGTACATGAGCTCCATCATCTCCTTGCTCAACCCGGAGTCGGAGCCCTCGATCAGCCAGCGGTTGAGACAGGCCAGCCTGTCCACCCCCGCGGCGCTCAGGCTCATGTCGTGGGTCACCATGAGGATGCTGATCCGGTTCTTGAGCTCCGCCAGAAAGTTAAAGAAACAGAACTTGGCCTGGGGATCGATGTTCGAGGTGGGCTCGTCCAGAATGAGCAGATCCGGACCGGACACCAGAGACCGTGCGATGAACACTCGCTGCAGCTGCCCTCCGGAGAGGCTGTGCAGGAAGGCATTTTTCATGGAGAGCATGTCCACCTGCTCCAGGGCCGCCTCGGCATCCCGCTTCTGCTTACGGGAAAAGCGCCATCCCTTGTGTCCGGTATCCACTAGCCCCATGAGCACGGCGTCGAACACGGTCAGGGGGAAGGTGTCCTTGATCCCGGCGTGCTGGGGCAGATATCCGATCCTGCGACTCCGGTCACCGTCGGCCGAACCATTGAAAAGGATGCGTCCCTTGTCCGGAGTAAGCAGGCCCAGGATCAGCTTGAGCAGCGTGGTCTTGCCCCCTCCGTTCGGCCCCAGAAGGGCAAGATATTCCCGGGAGTCCACTGTAAGACTCACATCCTCCAGGACGGGCCTGTCCTGGAAGGCAAAGGATACATTCTCCACCTGCAAAAGTGGGGTCATGGGTGCGCCTTTTTGGGGTTTCCGTTCTCCGTTCCCCGTTCTCCGTTCAGGGTTCAGCGTTTCTGGGGTGATCAATGACTGGTCACTGGCGTGTTCCGGAGGTAAAAGGATCGAAAGTCACAGATTGGGGCGGCAGAGGTCAAAGAGCGGATCCGGTGCTCCACCAGCCCCATATCTTCTTGACTCACTGACTTACTGACTCACTGATTTACTGACCCTTCGCCAATAGCCCGAATCCGAAACCCAGAACGGGGAACGGGGAACGCAAAACGCCCGATCAGCGGTCACTGCTCATCCAGCGCCCTGCGGATATTACGGGCGCACTCCCGCAGGTTGTCCGCCCAGTCCGCCGCCAGGGGATCCAGCCCCACCGCCTCGCCGCCGTCCAGATTCGCGGCCACCTGATCAGCCGGGCGGCTGGAGAACTGCGGTTGATAAAAAACAGTCCGCAGGTCCTTTTCCCCGGCGATCCGGATCAGGCGATTCATTCGCCTGGCAGTGAGCTTTTTGCCCGCAAGCTTCACCGGAACCTGAGTCAGCCCGTAGGCGCGGGCGAAATAGCCCCATGCCGGATGAAAGGCCAGAAAAAAGCGGTTTTCAGCGTCAGCGAAAAGATCCAGGAGCTCGTTGTCCAGCTCGTTGATATCTCGGGCCAGTTCCGCAAAGTTCTTGCGGTAAAGGGAGGCGTTGCCCGGATCGAGGCGAATCAGCTCGTCGCGGGCGTTCTGGGCCAGAATCCGGACCAGGGGCGGGGCGAGCCAGATATGGGGATCGGGATGGCCCCGATCGGAGACCGCGTCCTTGTCCGCTCCCGGTTGCAGGGCCTGTTCATAGGTTTGAGGCATGGGGGAGCGCTCGATCCCCTCGTACATGGGCGCGACCCGCATGTCCGGATTCACGCCGCGCAGGCGATCCAGCCAGGCCGATTCCACGGGGATCCCGATGGGGAAATAGGCGCTCACGCGGCTGATACTTTGAAGCTGGGACGGCTTGGGCTCGTAGGTGGTGGGGTTGGCTCCAGGGGGAAGGAGGACCTCGACAGCCACGCGTTCTCCGCCGATCCGGCTCAGAAGATACTCCTGCGGGGGAATGCTGGCCGCGACACGCACCTTGTCCGCTCCCAGGCCCTGCGACTGCCCCAAGAGCACAACCACGAGACAGCAAACAACCACTCGAACAACCGCCCAACAGGCTCGCTGCATACAGCCTCCTAGTTCCGCACGCGTGTATGTTTTCGAACCGCCAAGTCGCCCCGATAAAATCCTGCTTCGCAGGGTCGGCTACGCCGACATTTTACCGGGCAGGCAGGAACGCCAAGGAAAGATCTTTTGCTTTGCGGGGTGGCCGCAAAGCAAAAACTGAGCCTTTGACTTCACTTTTCTTTTGAATTTTTCCATTTCAGTCTATTCGTCATTTCAAGAAGATATCAATATAATGCCATTCCAGAGACGGGATTGCGAAGCCTTTTGGCCTGCTGTTTAACCCAGCAGGCCACCCTGCACCCATTTTTCAAAGTGTAAGGGCTTTCGCAACTTTTGCGCCCAGTCAAGCTAATCAAATTCTTGAGAACCACATTTTTTCGACCCATCCTTAAAAATGGGTGCAGGGCTCTTCTTGGCGTCCTTCGCGCCTTGGCGGTTTCTATTCTCCAGAATCACGGAATCTTGTGCCGGAAGAATCCCCTTTCAACGCTCCGCCAAAGCCCCCTGCACCTGCCCGCGGTCCCGCATGTGCCGCAGGATTTCCTCCAGGTTGCGCTTTTTCTCCAGCATCCACTCCGGCGCGATCAGCTCTTGGGGATGGGGGTCGCCGGTGATGCGCTGCACCACCATCCCAGCGGGCAGCCGGGAAATGAACTCCCCCACCAGGGGAACGTATTCCTCCCGACCGAGGGGGCGGTAGCGTCCCTCATTGTAGAGCTCGTGCAGGCGGGTCCCCCGCACCACGTAGAGCCCGTGGATCTTGACCGCGTCCACCTCCTGCTCCGCCAGAAAGCGGGCCGTGTCGAGAATGTCCTCCCGGCTCTCCCCGGGCAGGCCCAGCACCACGTGGGCGCAGGTGAGAAGCCCCCGCTCGCGGGACAGGCACATCGCCTCGCGAAAAGCGTCCACGCCGTGCCCGCGGTTAATCGCTTCCAGGGTGGCCTCGTGAGCGGACTGGAGCCCGTATTCCAGCCAGATGAGATGGTCCCGGTTCAGCTCCGCCAGGTAGTCCAGTGTTGCCTCGTCCACGCAGTCCGGCCGCGTGCCGATGCACAGGCCCACCACGTCCGGGTCGGCCAAAACCTCGCCGTAGAGCCTTTTCAGCGTGGACAAAGGGGCGTAGGTATTGCTGAAGGACTGGAAATAGCCCAGGAACTTGCCCGCCTTGTAGCGCCTGGCCAAAAAGGACTTGGCGGAGCCGAGCTGTTCGGTTAGACTTTGTGTCGCGGCCTTTCCGGTGCCTGAGCCCTGTTCGTTGCAATAGACGCAGCCTCCGCGCCCCTTGCTGCCGTCCCGGTTGGGACACCCGAGCCCTGCGTCCAGGCTGATCTTTTGCACCCTGCAGCCAAAGCGCCCGCGAAGGAACGTATTCAGGTCGAGGTAGGGCTTTTGCTCCATTTTTCCGCGTTCTCCGTTCCGCGTTCCCCGTTCACCGTTCAAGGTTATGATTTTAGGCTATGGTTGACGTATCAGTGAATCAGTGGATCAGTGAGTCTGTAATTCGGTGAGTCTGGCACTGAATGGCCAACATCTTGCCGATATGCGATCTCCGGAATATGCGTTCTCACTTCCTCATTCGACATTCAGTTTTTAAGGGTCCCGCATAACTCATTGCTCATAACTCGCATTTTGCCAATCACGAGGTCCAAGTCGCGAATCACGGGTCAACGCCGAACCCAGAACGGGGAACGCTGAACCTTGAACCACCAACATCCTAGGCGAAATTGAATACTCTGTGAAGATGGGATTTTCCTACGACATCATCGTTGTCGGCGCGGGTCACGCCGGTTGCGAGGCCGCGCTCGCCGCCGCCCGCATGGGGTGCCGCACCGCTTTGTTCGGGATCAATCTGGATACCGCCGGCCACATGCCCTGCTCCCCCTCCATCGGCGGCATCGGCAAAGGGCACCTGGTCAAGGAGATCGACGCCCTGGGCGGGGAAATGGGCCGAATCGCGGATCGGACCGCGATCCAGTTCCGCAGGCTCAACACCCGCAAGGGAGCTGCCGTACGGGGGACACGAACCCAGAACGACAAGACGGCCTACCGTTCACAGATGAAGCACGCCCTGGAGCTTCAGGAGGGGCTGGAGCTCAAGCAGGCCCTGATCACCTCGCTCCTCGTCCGGGACGGCAGAGTCCACGGCGTCGCCGACGAAGCGGGGACGGAACACGCCGCCGGGGCAGTGGTCCTCGCCGGCGGCACCTTTTTCCGCGGCGTGGTCCATCTGGGCACCGCCCGCATCGAGTCCGGGCGAGCCGGGGAATTCCCCTCCAATGGCCTCCCGGACCAGCTGCGCGGGCTCGGCCTGGCCACTGGCCGGATGAAGACGGGAACTCCCGCCAGGCTGAACAGAAGGAGCGTGGATTTTTCCCGTCTGACCGAACAGCACGGGGATGCGGAGCCGCGGCCCTTCTCCCTGTTCACTGAGGAGCGGCCGGAGACGCGCATCTCCTGCTTCTTCGGCCGCACCAACGAGCGGGCCCATGGCATCATCAAGGACAACCTGCACCTCTCCCCCTTGTACGACGGCAGCATCCAGGGCGTGTCCGCCCGCTACTGCCCCTCCATCGAGGACAAGATCGTCAAGTTCCCGGACCGCGAGTTCCACAACGTCATTCTGGAGCCCGAGGGCCTGGAGACCGAGGAGCTCTACGTCAGCGGCACGGGGAACTCCCTGCCCCCGGAGATCCAGCAGCGCTTCGTCCGCTCCATCCAGGGGCTGGAGGAGGCGGAGATCATGCGGCCGGCGTACGCCATCGAGTACGACTTCATCCAGCCGCAGCAGCTGCGGCACACCCTGGAGCTCAAAACGGTCCCCGGCCTGTATCTCGCCGGCCAGATCAACGGGACCTCGGGATACGAGGAAGCCGCGGCCCAGGGTCTCTGGGCCGGGATCAACGCGGCCCTGCGCGATCGGGATGAGCCCCCCTTCGTGCTGGACCGTTCCCAGGCCTACATGGCGGTCATGATCGACGATCTGGTG
>Ga0207714_1001292_pt1 | contig 16144 bp, 28 predicted proteins | sample PonA232FremontCA_2_FD_187270 | JGI IMG/M metagenome (GOLD analysis project Ga0207714, IMG submission 187270) | Marine sediment microbial community from Fremont, CA, USA - Pond A23 Sediment 2 (SPAdes) | ecosystem: Environmental > Aquatic > Marine > Unclassified | place: USA: Fremont, California... | reverse complement strand
AAGAAAAAACCCAAAGTTATGGAATTGAGGTTAGGTGGAGATTCTATAGAAGAAAAGTGGGATTATTCAAAGGACATACTTGGAGAAGAGGTCAAATTTTCCGAGGTGTTTGATGAGGGAAATTATTCTGATGTTTTTGCGATTACTAAAGGTAAAGGATTTGAAGGACCAGTTCAGCGATGGGGAGTAAAGATACAGCCTAGAAAAGTTCAACAAGCCAGGAGGCATACTGGTGTTTTGGGACCTTGGAATCCAAATAGAATTATGAGTTCAGTACCTACTTCTGGTCAAGAAGGTTACCATCAAAGAATGGAGTACAACAAACGGATTTTGAAAGTTGATGAGAATGGAGAGAAGGTAACTCCAGATGGTGGTTTTCTCAGATTTGGTGAAGTACAGAATGAATATGTCATGATAAAGGGTTCTGTTCCAGGATCTACTAAACGGCTGGTTTTCATGAGGAAGCCGATACGGGAGAAGAAAGAGTTGCCCACTACACCACCGGATATCACATATATAGACACTAGTTCTCAACAAGGAGGTAATTAGAGATGGGTAAGATATCGGTTAATTCATTGGAAGGTGAAGAAGAAAAAGAGATGGAATTTTCGAATGTTTTTGTTCAGGACGTTAGACCAGATATAATCAAAAAGTCTGTTTTGTCTTTTCAGAGTTCTAAAGTTCAGCCAAAGGGAACTGATCAAAGGGCCGGCATGAAGAATACTGCTGATACTCCTCCTAAAGGTTCAGGTCAGACCAGGGTAAAGAGAATTCAAGGAAGGAGATATCATGCGGCCGGAAGAGCAGCATGGGCTCCATTTACTGTTGGTGGGAGAGTTGCGCATCCGCCAAAATCTGAAAAAGATTCTGCAGAGGGAATAAACAAGAAAGAAAAATATTTAGGTTTGCGCTCAGCTATAGCAGCTACTAATAAGTTGGAATTAGTTTCATCTAGAGGTCATTCTATTGATGATTTGGATGAGGTTCCAATTGTCGTCGATGATGACTTTGAAGAATTGGATAAAACGAGGAAGGTTAAGGAAGCGTTTGAAAATCTAGGAGTTTGGTCTGATGTGGAGAGGGTAAAAAATGGTCGAAATGTCAGATCTGGAAAGGGGACCGCGAGAGGGCGAAAATACAAGAAGAAGGTTGGTCCTTTGGTAGTGATATCAGAGGATAGAGGTATAAGGAGAGGCGCACGGAATATTCCGGGAGTCGATATTGTGGATATTGACCAACTTGACACTGAAGATTTGGCACCTGGTGGAGATCCGATAAGACTTACTGTTTGGACTGAATCAGCTTTAGAGGGTATGGATAGGAGGTTTTCTAATTGAAGAATCCGCATCAGGTTATTGTCCATCCGAGGATTACGGAAAAAGCAGTTCGGCTTATAGAGGAAGAAAACAAGTTGGTCTTTATAGTTGCGGAGGATTCAAATAAGAGGGAGATTAAGGAGGCCGTTGAAATTTTGTTTGATGTAGAGGTTGAAGATGTTAATACTCATATTACCCCAAACGCTGAAAAAAGAGCGTTTGTTAAATTGGCACCGGACTATAATGCAGACGAAATAGCAGCGAGGTTAGGAGTGTTCTAAAATGGGAAAGAGAACTAGAGCTCAAAGAATTGGTCGTGGTTCGCCTAACTATAGGGCCAGGGTATCGAAAAATAAGAACGAATTAGAGTTGCCTGATGAAGAGAACTTGACCGCTGAAGTAGTTGATATAATTAAAGAGCCAGGCAGGAGAGCCCCTATAGCTACTGTTAGATATGAAGACGGTAGTGAAAGGATGGTGTTAGCTCCAGAAGGCATAAAGGTAGGAGATGAAATAGAGGCTGGTATTTCGGCAGATATTAAGCCTGGAAATACTTTGCCACTTTCTGAAATTCCTGAAGGAACCTATATTCATAACATCGAATCTCAGCCGGGAAAAGGCGGAGAGTTTGCTAGGGCTTCTGGTACAAACGCTACTCTTATCACACATGATGTTGGTCAGGCAAGTGTTCAGTTACCTTCCGGTGAGATTAAATCTTTTAATCCTAAATGTAGGGCTACTATTGGGATTGTTGCAGGTGGAGGTAGAAAAGATAAGCCATTCGTTAAAGCTAGTAATAGAAGTTATGAGAGGAAATCAAAAGGTAAACCGTATCCTCGCGTATCGGGTGTTGCGATGAACGCTGTGGATCATCCGTTTGGTTCCGGTAGAGGTAGACATGCAGGGAGGCCTAGGACAGTTACGAGGGATGCACCTCCTGGTCAGAAGATTGGTCTTATTAGCGCTAAGAGAACTGGAGGCAGGGATTAAAAATGCCTACGGATTTTGAGTTTAGAGGTTACAGTTTGTCGGAACTTCAAGATATGTCTCTTGAAGAGTTTGCTGAGCTTCTTCCGTCTAAAGAAAGACGAATGTTGGATAGAGGTCTACCTCCCAGACAGAAGAAGTTGCTTGAGAGAGTCAGAGAAGTAAATAAGATGGAGAATCCTAAAGAAGAGTTTATTCGCACACACTGTAGAGACATGATCATTTTACCTAAGATGGTAGATCTAAGGTTTGGAGTTTATAATGGAGAAGAGTTCGCGACGGTTGAGGTTGAGCCCGAAATGGTGGGTCACAGGTTGGGAGAATTTGCTCTTACTAGAAAGAAAGTGGAACATTCTACTCCTGGAATTGGAGCTACGAGAAGTTCACTATATGTGCCGTTGAAGTGATATTATGCCAGAACATGAATATTCTACCGAAATTGATGAGGAAAAGTGTGCTAAAGCTTATGGAAAGGAGTTCCATATATCTCCGAAAGATTCTGTGGAGATTTGTAAAGAAATTAAAGGGATGAAATTGGAGCAAGCTATGAATTTTCTTGAAGAAGTGATTAATAAGGACAAAGTGGTACCTTATACTCGACATGATGGAAAAAGAGGTCACAAAAAAGGTGATAATATTAAGGCAGGTGGATACCCGGTGAAAGCGGCGAAAAAGATTCTTGAAGTTTTGGGAAACGTTGAGGCTAATGCCGAGTATGAGGGGTTGATGATGGAAAATCTCAGGATTATACATGCTAGTGCTAAGGAGGGCATAGAGTTTCCAGGTATTCAACCTAGAGCTTTTGGAAGAGCATCTCCTTCTCAAACTCCCACTACGAATGTCGAAATAGTTGTGAGGGCTGATTAGAATGTCTATGAAGGAACTTTTCATTCAGAAAGGTCTCGATCGAGCGAGATTGGAGGAGTATTTGGAGGAGGAGTTGGAAGAAGCAGGATATGGTGGGATGGAGATTCGTAGAACTCCGATGGGGTCGAGAGTTACTATTTACGCTGAGAGACCAGGTGTGGTTATTGGTAGAGGTGGACGGAGTATTCAAGATTTGACAGAAAAATTGGATAATCAGTTTGGCATAGAGAATCCTCAGGTGGAAGTTGAAGAGATTGAAGTCCCTGAGTTTAATGCTTCTATAATGGCGAACAGAGTTGCTTTTCTTTTGACTAGAGGTGTTTATTTCAGGAAAGTTGGTTACGGAGCTCTAGAAGAGATAATGGAGGCGGGAGCTAGAGGAGTAGAGATATTGATTTCCGGGAAGTTAACGGGAGATTTTGCTCGGGAAGAACGATTTTATGAAGGTTATTTGAAGAAAGCTGGAAATGCAGCTTCGAAACATGTCGATGTTGGTCAAGGAGTAGCGGAGCTTCCTGCAGGCACGGTTGGTGTAAAGGTTAGTATTATGCCTCCTGGAGAGATTCTTCCTGGTGAGGACGATGAGGATGAGAAGTTAGAGGAGAAAATTGAGGAGAAGGCTGAGGAGTATCCTGAAGAGGTAGATGAAGTGGAAGAATCTGCAGAAGAGGAAGAATAAGTGATAGGTGTTTTATGATGGCTATTTTGAAACCGGATGAAATTCGTGACATGAATGTCGAAGAGATGGTGGCGGAAGTTGCTGAGCTCAGGTCTGAACTGGCGAGGGAGAGAGCAGTTGCGGCGGCTGGTGGTTCTCTCGATAATCCAGGTCGAGTTCAAGAGTTGAAGAGAACTATTGCTAGGATATTGACTATAATGAAGGAAGAAGTTGATAATAGGGAGGTAGATAAGAGCTAATGCCAGAAATATGTCCAACTTGTGGCCTTCCCAAAGAGATCTGTGCTTGTGAAGAAATCGCTCAGGAACAGCAGCGGATTAGGGTTTTTACGCAGGAGCGGTCCTTTGGCAAGTCTGTTACTATCGTGAAAGGATTGGCGGAGGAAGAAGTAGATAAGGAGGATATTGCGAGTAAACTGAAGAAAAAGCTCGCATGTGGTGGAACGGTTAAGGAAGGCAGAATTGAATTGCAGGGAGACCACAAGTCAAAGATGAAGGATCTGCTGGTTGATATGGGGTTTTCCTCATCTATGATAGATGTGGAGTAGGGTCCTAATGACCGTTACTAAGGAAAATCTCTTCCAGCATGAGTTGATTGGACTAGAGGTGAAAATTTTGGACAGTTCTGAGCCCTCTTTAATAGGTAAGAGTGGTGTTATTATGGATGAAACTAAGAAAATGATAAGTTTGAAAGACGAAGAAGGATTAAAAAAAGTTCCCAAAAGAGGTATAAAGATGTCAATAACGACTCCAAAAGGAGAAGAAGTAAAAGTGAAGGGAAAAGAATTAGAAACCCGACCTGAAGATAGGGTAAAGAAACTAAGGTGAAAAAAATGGTAGGTACAGATATTAAGAAACCTGAAAAAGAGTGCGAAGATCAAAAGTGCCCACATCACGGCAGTCTTAACGTTAGAGGTAGGACTTTCGAGGGTAAGATAGTGAGTGATAAGATGGATCGAACAGTGATAATAGAGAGATATTATTCCGAAAAGGTTCCTAAATTTGAAAGGTATGAGAGAAGGTCATCTCGGGTTCAGGCTCATAATCCACCATGCATTGATGTCAGTGAGGGGGATAATGTTAAGATTGGAGAGTGTCGAAAACTCAGCAAACAGAAATCCTTCGTAGTCTTGGAAAAGAAGGAATCAGAAGGTGAACAAGGTGCCTAGTTCAAAGTCAGGCTCTCCTCCGGTAGTTCCTACAAAGACCTTATCTCAAGGTGCTCGTCTTGAGTGTGCGGATAATAGTGGAGCTAAGGAATTAGGTCTAATCTCTGTAGTAGGATATAAGGGCACTCAAAGAAGAATGGCGAAGGCTGGAGTTGGGGATATGTTTGTAGCGTCGGTGAAGAAGGGTAAGCCAGAACTTCGAAAACAGGTGGTTCATGGAATTGTGATAAGACAAACTAAGGAGTATCGAAGGTTGAATGGTATGAGAGTGAAGTTTGAAGATAATGCTTCTGTACTCGTTAATTCTGAAGGTGAACCTCAGGGTTCTGAAGTTACAGGTCCAATTGCAAGAGAGGCTGCTGAAAGGTGGCCGCAAGTGGCAGGAATATCTACAATAATAGTATAGGTGATTGTGATGGCTAAAGGTGAAAAGAATCTTCATAGAAAGGTGAAATCGATTTCAGCTCGTCTTGCTCCTGAGATAAGAGATAATTATGATTTTAGGTCAATTTCTCTTAGAACTGGTGATGAAGTGAGAGTAAAACGTGGGGATTTTAAGGGGTTAGAAGGGGAAATAACAGAGGTTGATACTGATAGTCAACGTATATTGGTGGAGGGAGTGGATGTGGCTACAGCTGATGAAACCGAGGTTTCAAATCCAATACATCCGTCAAATGTTGAGGTAATTGATCTTGAAGATGATGATAAGAGAAATAAAATAATAGAAAGGAGGTCAGAAAATGTCGAAAAAAGGAGAGAAGAACCATCTGAAGAGAATGAACGCGCCTAAAGTAAGGAAAGCTCCGAGTAAAGAGGATAAATGGGCTGTAACTACTTCCCCAGGTCCCCATAAAGGAGTCCAATCTGTTCCATTATCTGTTGCTTTACGCGATAATCTAGGACTAGCGCGGACTAGAAAAGAAGCTGAAAAGATTCTAAGTGAGGGTTCAATATCTGTGGATGGTAAGGTTAGGAGAAATCCCAATTATCCCGTTGGGCTTATGGATATAATTAAACTGAATGAGAATGGAAAGAGTTGGCGTGTATCCTATGATAAGAAGGGATATCTTTTGGTTTATGAGATAGATGAGGCGGAAAGTGATTTTAAGTTAGGTAAAGTTGTGGGTAAGCATCCTTACAAGGGAGGTAAGTTACAAATTTCATTTCATGATGGTAAGACTATTATTGGAGATTTTGAAGACGTCGGCATTGGGGATACTTTGAAGGTTTCTTTGCCTGAACTTGAGGTAAGGGAACACGCCAAATGTGAAGAAGGTAATCTTGCACTTGTTACAGGTGGAACTAATGTTGGATCAGTTGGGAAGGTGGAAGAGTGTTTAAAGATTGAAGGATCGTCATCCGATCAGTTTAAAATATCAGAGGAGGAAGGAGAATTTCAATCCCCTGAAGAGTATGTTTTCATTATTGGGGAAGATGATTCCATGATTTCTCTTCCGGAGAGTGATTAGATTGAATGCTATGAAAGAGATTGAGTTAGGAAAGGTGGTTTTGAATATGGGTATTGGTGAAGGAGGGCGAGAGCTTTCAAAGGCTGAAGGAGTCTTAGAAGAGATTGCTGGACAACAGCCAGTTCGAACTTATGCAGTGCAAACTAATCAGACATTAGAAGTCAGAGAAGGCACACCTTTGGGATGTAAGGTAACTCTTAGAGATGAGAAGGCGGAGAACATTCTTGAAAAATTGTTGGAAATTAAGGGATATGAGTTAGAAGAATCATCTTTTGATCGAACTGGTAATTTCTCTTTTGGCATTGATGAACATATAGAGATATCCGGAATGGAATATGATCCAAGTCTGGGGATTTATGGAATGGATGTGAATGTTGATTTGATACGTCCTGGTTTCAGAATCAAACGTAGAAAGAGGAAACCTAAGAAAATAGCAAAGTCACATAGAATAGATAAGGAAGAGGCTATTGATTTTGTGGAAGAAGAATTGGATGTTGAGGTGGTCTAATTGACAGAGAAAGGTGAAGTTAAGGAAAGAACGGAGTGTGATAGATGTGGATCTCGTGGCGCCGTGTTTAAACAGTATGATTTACATTTGTGCAGAAGATGTTTTAGAGAAATGGCTCCTAAAATTGGGTTTGAGAAACATGAGTAAGGTGATATAATGAGTGATGATACTTTAGCTAATGCGCTTTCCACTATCAAGAATCATGGGGAGATAAGGAAAAGTGAAATAGAGATAAGCCCCGCTTCTAATCTTATTGAGAGTGTTTTAGAAGTGATGGAAGAAGAGGAATATCTCGATAGTTTTGAATATATAGATGACGGTAAAGGTGGGAGATTTGATATAAAGATGGCAGGCAACATTAATGATTGTGGAGTTATAAAACCCAGATTCTCTGTGAAGCATGGTGATTTTGAAAAATGGGAGAAGAGATATCTTCCTGCTGAAGAGTTTGGAGTATTAGCTGTTTCAACCCCAGATGGTGTAATTTCACATAAAGAAGCGAAGGAAGAAGGGAAAGGAGGCCGTTTACTAGCGTTCTTTTACTGATTATTTTTCATGTAAAGGTTTAAGAAAAAGTGATAGTTGAATAAGGATTTGAAAGGGATAAAGATGTTGGATAAAGGAATAAGAGAAAAGGTTGAGATACCTGACGAATTGGACTTTACTATTGATAGAGGAGTGGTTACCATTTCAGGTCCGAATGGCGAACTTTCAAAAGAGTTTGATATGCATGGGATAAAGATTGAGGAAGATTCAGGAGATTTGATTATAAGTTCTGATTCTTCTAGAAAGGAAAAAAAGGCTGCAGTTGGGACCGTTGTTTCTCACGTTCAGAATTTGTGTAAGGGAGTTACCGATGGGTTTACTAGTAAATTGAAGGTTTTCTATTCTCATTTTCCGATTTCAATAAGCACAAATGAGGATGTTTTGGAAATCGAGAATTTTATAGGGGAGGAGAAGCCTAGACAGGCTAGGATAGTAGGTAATACCGAGGTTAAGGTGGATGGTGAGGATATATTTGTAAGCGGGGTAGATAAGGAGGAGGTTGGTCAAACTGCTGCAAATATTGAACAGACGGCTACGGTTGAAAATCGAGATCCAAGAATTTTTCAAGATGGAATTTACATAGTGGAGGAACCATAATGGGAAAGAAGAAATTCAAAACACAAGGTTCAGAGTATAAAAGAGTAGATGATTCGTGGAGAAAGCCTAAAGGTGGAGATAGCAAAGCAAGGCTAGAAAAGAAAGATAAGCCAGACTTAGTTAAAATAGGTTACAAAAAACCGGATTCGGAAAGAGGTATTCACCCATCAGGATATAGGGAAGTTTTAGTTCACAATGTTCCCGATGTTGAGGATGTTAATCCCGAAACTCATGCAATTAGAATAGCGTCCAATGTAGGCGGTAGGAAAAGAGAAGACATTCTCGACGTTGCAGAGGAGAAGGATATCAAAGTGTTGAATGATAGGAGGGAGAAAGATGAAGTTGAAGATGCAGAAGAGAATAGCGGCTGAGATAATGGATGTTGGAAAGAACAAGGTTTGGTTGGATCCAGACAGAACTGATGAAATTTCGACTGCTATTACTAAGGATGATATAAGGATGCTTATAGATGATGGAGCTATCAAGGCTCAGACTCAAAAATCTGTAAGTAGATCTAGGGCTCGTAAAAGAGATGAACAGAGAAAAAAGGGAAAGCAGAGTGGTCCTGGTACTCGAAAAGGTGCTAAGGAAGGTAGGAAGTCAGAAAAAGAGGAGTGGATGGGCAGTGTGAGAGCACTCCGTCGAAAATTGAAAGAATTTAGAGATGATGGTGTGATAGATTCTAGTTTGTACAGAGATTTGTACAATAAGGTTAAAGGTGGAGCTTTTCGAAGCAAGTCTCATCTGGAAACATATTTAGAAGAAAGGGATATTCTGGAGGAAGAATAAGATGGTTAAATACGGTCCACATAGAAGAGTTCTTTATAGAAGAGAAAGAGAAGGTAGAACAGATTATGATTATAGAAGAGGTCTTTTGAGATCCGGTAAGCCGAGATTAGTTGCTAGGATATCATTGAAACATGTTCGAGCCCAGGTTGTTCGGGCAAAGGAAGAGGGTGATGAAATTCTAACTTCTGCATTTTCCAAGGAGTTGTCCGAGTGGGACTGGAAAGGTTATACGTCTAATACACCTTCTGCTTATCTTGTCGGACTATTATGCGGTTTCAGGGCCTTGGAAGAAGGGGTGGAGGAATGTGTGTTGGATATAGACAGATTTGTTGCTTCCCCTCAGGCAAGGGTATTTGCAGTTCTAAAAGGGGCGGTGGATGCGGGATTAGGAGTTCCTCATAATGAAAAGGTTTTGCCTGACGATAGAAGGTGTAGCGGAGAGCATATCGCGGATTATGGTGAGCAGTTAGATGGTGAGGAGTATGAGGAACAGTTTGCTAAATATTTGGAAAAAGATTTGGAACCGGAAAACCTTCCGGAGCACTTTAATGAAGTTAAAGATGCTATAAGAAAGCAATATGGTGAGTGAAAATGAAAGAAGCAGAAGATATTGAAGAACAATGGACACCTAGGACAGAGCTAGGGAGAAAGGTGAAAGAGGGTGAAATAACGAGCCTTTCGGAAATATTGGAACAAGGGAAGAGGCCAAGAGAGGTGGAGATAGTAGATGAGTTAGTTCCTGATTTGGAAGATGAGATTTTGAACGTTAATCTTGTTCAGCGAATGCATAGGTCGGGAAGGAGGATGAGCTTTAGAGTTACAGCTGTTGTCGGAAATAGAGATGGAATAATTGGAATGGCACATACGAGTGCAGGAGAGGTAGCTCCGTCTATCCAAAAGGCCATTAGTTCTGCTAAACTAAATGTTATTCAGATTCGTAGAGGTTGTGGGAGTTGGGAGTGTGGTTGTGGTCGACCTCATACTGTGCCTTGTGAAGTTACTGGGCAAGAAGGTAGCGTTAGTGTTAATTTGAAGCCTGCTCCTAGAGGCTTAGGAATAGCGGCTTCTGAGATACCGAGAAAAGTTCTTGAGTTGGCGGGCATTGAAGATATTTGGACAAAAGCGGATGGTCAGACCCGTACAACGATTAATTTTGGTTTGGCCACATTTGATGCATTGAAACAGACTACTAAGATTGCGCTAAGCGGTTCAGCTTCGAAAAATGTTGTTTATGGAAAGGTTGGTGGTGAGAGTGAATAAATTGGCTGTAGTTAGGATTCGTGGAGAGCCGGATTTGAAGAAAGAGGTAAAAGATACTCTAAAAATGCTGAATTTGGAAAGAACGAATCAGTGTACTGTGATCAACGACGAACCTACTTATAGAGGCATGTTGGATAGGTGTAAAGAGGCAGTTACTTGGGGAAGCTTGGATTCTGAAGTTTTGAAGAAATTGCTTTTGGAGAGAGGTGAATTTGATGGTGGAAAAGAAATCACTGATGAGAATGTTGAGGAAAGAACCCCATTTGGTTCTGTTGAAGAGCTTGTGGAAACTGTTTATGAAGAAGATTTAGACCTTTCTGATATTGATAATTTGAAGCCTATGTTCAGATTGCATCCTCCAAAAAAAGGTTATAATTCGGTAACTCGTTCTTTTGGAAATGGAGGATCAAAGGGATTTCGCGGAGAAAAAATTAATGATTTGATCTTGCGAATGATTTGAGGTGTGATAATTTGTCTAGGAAAAATAAGAAATCGAGGAGTAAAAGAGGTTCTAGAACTCAGGGACAAGGTAACCATCGTAAAAATAGACATTCTGGAAACAAGGGTGGGAAGGGAGATGCTGGAAGCGATAAGTATCACTATCTTAAAGTTATGAAGAAAAACCCAAGATATTTTGGAAAACATGGGTTTAAGCCTCCTTCTTTGGAAGAAAATGATGAGATTATTAATATTGGAGAGTTAGATGAGTATTCTGAAGAACTTTTGGAGGAGGGATTGGCAGAAGAGGATGGAGATCAAATTGTTATTGATGTTTCTAAGCTTGGTTTTGACAAGGTTTTGGGAAGTGGGAAAGTAAGTAAACCTTTGAAAGTGATAGCTGAGGGCTTTTCCGAGTCGGCGAAGGAAAAGATTGAGGATTCTGGGGGGACGCCCGTTCAAGGTGAAAGTTGATGTCAGAGGGCAGAAAGTCGAGTCTCTATTCTTTACAGTCAATTATAAATAAGCTTCCCGAAGTAAAATCTCCAAAAAGGCATGTTTCTTTTAAAGAAAAATTCATATGGTCTGGAGTAGCTCTGATAATCTATTTAGTCATGATGCAGATTCCTCTGCATGGAATGGCTGGCACTCAGGCTGACTTTTTTGGCCATATGCAATATGTTTTGGCAAGTCAGATGGGTACTTTGATGCAGTTGGGTATCGGGCCGATAGTTACGTCTGGTATTATGATGCAGTTGTTGACTGGGGCGGATCTTATCAATCTTGATTTAAATCGTCCTGATGATAAGGCTTTGTTTACTGGAACTCAGAAATTGTTAACTATCTTGGTGGCTTTTCTTCAAGGATCTGCGTTTGTTTTTGGAGGTGTTGTTCAGGCTCCTACTTTTGGAATAGAATTGTGGTTGGTCTTACAGCTTGTCATTGGTTCTATGGTGGTTCTATTTTTAGATGAGATGGTTTCTAAGTTTGGATTTGGTAGTGGGATTAGTTTGTTTATTGCAGGTTCTGTTTCTGCCCAAATATTCTATCAAGCGTTTAGTCCCTTGTCAGGTGAGGCTGTTTCTGGCATGGCAGGAGCGATTCCCAACTTCATTTCGGCTATCGCTCAGGGTTCCCCCAGTGCTATTAGTGATGCTTTTGTTCGAGCGAATGCGCCGGATATGTTGGGTGTGATAGGTGCGATTGTAGTATTTTTGATTGTGATTTATGCGGTTAACATGCGTGTTGAGATTCCTCTTTCGTATTCGGAATATGGTGGGATGAGAGGTAAGTATCCGATTAAATTTTTCTACACTTCTGTTATTCCAGTAATTTTGTCTCAAGTTGTACTCACTAATTTCAAGATATTAGGGGGGCTTATTGGGGGCTCTTTCGATGAGTTTGTTGGCAGTTGGCTGTCTCCCCCTCAAGGTATTCAGTCCGTAGCGGCTGCGCCTTTACAGGCTTTGTTCTATCTGGTGATTGTTGTACTTCTATGTATGGGCTTTTCTTGGCTGTGGGCTAAGATGACAGGTATGGGTCCGAGCGATGTCGCGGATCAGTTGAAAAACTCCGGAATGTCTATTCCAGGATTTAGAAAGGATACCAGGATTATGGAGAAGATGTTGGCTCGTTACATAAAACCTGTAGCTTTGCTTGGTGGTGCAACTGTAGGACTATTGTCGGTTGGGGCTGACTTTTTAGGAGCTTTGAGCAGTGGAACCGGTATATTGCTAGCTGCAAGTATTATCCATAGGCTTTATGAGGAGATTGCTCAGGAACAGTTAGCAGAGATGTTCCCGTCGGCAAGAAGATTGTTGGGGGATGAGTAAAGGTTCTGTTTTCCCGTTGGTTTAAAAAATTACGATTCGTTATTGGTTAAGGAAGGGTAGTTTAAAGATGAAAAAATATTATTTGCTCGTAACGGTTATTGTTTTAGCAGCTCTTGCTGTTGGGTCAACGGGAGGGGTTGTTAGAGGTGAAAATGGAGCGACGGAAAATGAAAAGGAAGAATTTAGAGATCTTTTGAGCACTGTGGATGGTGTTATCCGAACGGTTCGTTTGAATAATTCCGTTTCGGAGAATCAGATTCTCCGTTTGGAAAATGAATACAGAAAGTTTTTTTCCGAGGAGTTGAATGAGGAAATATTTAGAATTAGGGAAAATGTGGAAAATAGAGTTGCAAGGTTGAATATGGGTGAGGTTCCTAGCTATTTGGAGTCCTGTTGTTTAGATGAGAATGATTCTTTTTCTGAAAGTGCTCAGGTTTTGAAAATTGTAGAAAATGTGCGATGGGTTTTGAAAGATAATGAAGCCAGGTATAACTTTGTTTTGGTGGCGGAAAATGATGAAGTTTTAGTTTATGATAGAGAGATTTCTCCGAGTTATATGGGTAAGTCTGATGAGACAATGATAAAAAATTGTAAAGAGCTGAGGAAAGATATTAAGGCTAAAGCGAGTGAAGATAGGGGTATTGAACTTTCCTTTATTTATGATCATGCTATCTGGATTATTCTAGGAGTCTCTATCAGTCTGTCGTTAATAGTTAGTCTCATAAGTAGAACCGTAGTGGATTGGGAGAAAGTCAACAGGGTTCAGGATAAGCAAAAGGAAATTCAAAACAAACTTAAAGAGGCTAGAAATGCAAACGATTCCAAAAAAGCTCACAAGATTCAAAAGAAACAGCAAGAGTTTATGCAACAGCATATGGGAACTATGTTTTCTCCTATGAAGACGATGATAATAATTTTGATTCCTTTCATTATTGTTTTTCAGCTTCTAAGTTCAACATATGGAGGATGGGTTGTTGCTTGGATGCCGTTTAGAATGCCGTGGCCAGATATAGGTTTCTTAATGTTTGATAGATTTTTTAACGGTCCAGTTGCCTCGTTAGGATTTTTCGGTTGGTATATGTTGTCTTACTTTGGATTTTCCCAGGTTATGAGGAAAATATTTGTTCCAAATCAGTAATGTTTTTGACTGGAAAAGGTGAGAATAGATTGTTAGTTAAGGTGAAAAAATGAGTAATTCTCGAAAATGGAAATTGGTTATTTTAGTATCTCTGGTGGTAATGATCGGAATCGGTTCTTTTGGATGGGTTAATAAAGATATAAGCGGCAGAGAGAAAGATTACAAAATGTTGATTGGGAATATGGATGATTCCCTTGAAACTTTACGTAACGGTCAGGATTCTTCTGATTCTCTAAATTCTGCTAAAGAAAAATATGAGGGTCTGTTTGAGAATGAAATTGATTCTAATTTGGACAGCAGCATTTCTGATTCTTTCGATAGTTTGATTAATGAAAAAGAATCAGCTAAAACCAGTCAAATGATTTCTTTAAGGGGTTATATTTCTAGAGCTGGTAATCAGGCTGGTATAAGCTTGCCTTTGACTTACAGGTTTTCTTCTTTAATTATCCTAACTCTAACTGTCCTCGCTAGTCTAGTTTCCACAGTTTTCTGTAAGTTTTTCGTCGATTGGGATTATTTGAGAGATGCTAGGGGTAAAGTTGAGGAGATAAGGGAGGATATAGAGGAGCTAAGAAGGAAGAAGGGGAAGAAAGCTCACAAATTGGATCTAAAGAGTGAAAAAATGGATGATGCACGTGGAAAACTTTGGGGGGCTTCTATTGAACAGGCTGCTCTTTACCTTGTTTTCTTGGTTGTTTTGATTCCTTTTTTCAAGTTTACTTTTGGAGGTTGGACTGTAGTTTGGTTCCCTTTTGATTGGTTTACAGCGAGTGGTTTTCAGAGCTTGTTGGGAGTGTCGATGAATTATATGGGTTGGCATGTTTTGACATTTTTAGGATTTTCTTTTCTGTGGCGGAAGGTATTTCTTTCTAAGGAAGAAAAAATGATTCAGTGAAATTATGGTTACAGTGGCGATCAGTGGATTGCATGGTGCAGGTAAGACAGCTGCAGCGACTGCTTTGGCCGAGAAGTTAGACTTGAGACATGTTTCTGGCGGGTCTGTTTTTAGACAGATGGCGGAGGAGAGGGATATGACTTTGGCAGAATTTTCTAGTTATGTTGAAGAGCACCCTGAGATAGATAGAGAGATCGATGAGAGAACGAAGAAGGAGGCCGGAAAGGATGATGTTTTGCTTGATGCTAGGTTAGCAGGTTGGATGGCTGAAGACGCTGATTTAAAGATACTCTTAACCGCACCTCTTGAAGTAAGGATTGAAAGGATAATCAAGAGGGAGGACAGGTCTTACGAGGAGGTTAAAGAGGAGACGATAGCGAGGGAAGAAAGTGAAAAAAAGAGGTATAAGGATATTTATGATATAGACGTTGATGATCGGTCCTGTTTTGATTTGATTTTGAATACGGGGAAGTTTAATGAGGAAGAGATGATTCAATTATTGGAGCAGGCAGTTAGGTTTGTATCTGATTAGAAAGTTAGTGAGTTGATAAGATTGAATAAATTACCAGCAGATGAGAAGAGAGAGGTTTTGATAAAGGCAAGTGATTATACCGATTCGGATTATGGTTGTGAGCCTGATTCGAGACCTATGGAGAAGCATTTGGAATTGGGAGTTGTAAATTTGGATAAGGTTCCTGGCCCTACTTCTCACGAAGTTGTAAGCTGGGTAAAGAGGATATTACGAATTAAGAAAGCAGGTCATGGAGGGACTTTGGACCCGAAGGTCAGTGGGATATTGCCTATTGCTTTACAAGGAGCGACTAAATTGACCCAGACCCTGTTGCCGGCGGGAAAAGAATATGTTACTTTCATGCATGTGCATGAAGATTTTGATTTAGAAGAACTTCAGGAAGTTTTTGAAGATTTTAGAGGAACTATAACCCAGACACCTCCTGTAAGGGCGGCGGTTAAGCGTAGGCCTAGGGAGAGAGATATCTACTATTTGGATTTCATTGAGAGATCCGGTAATGATGTTCTTTTTAAGGTTGGCTGTGAGGCTGGGACCTACATAAGGAAATTATGTCATGATATCGGTCAAGCTCTTGGAACGGGGGCTCATATGGCGGGTTTGAGGCGGACGCGGACGGGTCCTTTTGGTGAAGACGAGACCATGTCTAATATGCATGATTTGGTCGATGCTTATCATTTTTGGAAGGAAGATGGTGTTGAGTGGCCTTTAAGGGAAGTGGTTTTGCCAGCTGAGAGGATGGTTGAGCATTTGCCCAAGATAGTTGTGAGAGATAGTGCGGTCGATGCTCTGTGTCGTGGTGCGGATTTGGCGGCACCAGGGGTTTTGTCCGTTGAAACAGGTATAGGACAAGGGACTTTGGTGGCGGAGATGTCTCTTAAGGGTGAGTTAATAGCTTTAGCTAATTCTAAGATGACTTCTGAAGAAATTATAGGAGCCGACAGCGGTGTGGTTGCAAGTCCGGAGAGGGTTGTCATGAAGCCTGGGGTCTATCCGAAAGAGTGGTCGGATTAGACTTGTCTTTTAACTGTTTAGGGTTTATTTCATTGATAAAGAAATCTAAATAGTAAGAGGGAGTTTCAATAATAACGAAGGCGTTTGTTGAGTTGTGCCGGGGTGGCAGAAT
>Ga0207714_1001291_pt1 | contig 16157 bp, 16 predicted proteins | sample PonA232FremontCA_2_FD_187270 | JGI IMG/M metagenome (GOLD analysis project Ga0207714, IMG submission 187270) | Marine sediment microbial community from Fremont, CA, USA - Pond A23 Sediment 2 (SPAdes) | ecosystem: Environmental > Aquatic > Marine > Unclassified | place: USA: Fremont, California... | reverse complement strand
GTCGGCTCAAGCTGTGTGTGGAGCAAATCGTTCGTTTCTGGATCGACGGCGGCGTACAGCCAATACTGTTCATGATCAATTCGAATCACTGTCTCATCAACCGCAACGTGATTCGGGCTTCGACCAGTTTCCGGCTGTAGATCGGCTTTGTGAACCCAGTTATGAACGGTGGATCGAACTCGATCAACACCAAATACCTCAAGAAACGAAACAGTATTCGAAAGCGATAGTCCTGACAAATGGAGCTGAATACTGAGCTTCATCAACAGCTGCGGTGTTGCTTCTCGCTCCACAAACTCTAAGTTGATCTCGTCTAAACAGCCACTGAGGCGGTCGTTTTCGGGCATAAATCACTTTGAAAACGCACCGCCTCACCTTTCAATTCTTATCTGAACACCGCCGTTTCGCCCCACCAAACACTTACCATGGCCGAGACGACGGGTTCACCATGGACTCATCTACCGCCGGAGCGGCCGCAGGGACCGATGCGGGAACGAGCCTCGCGGCGGGGGCCGCCGTCGGCACGACCGCCGGCGGCGCGGCGTACCTGCTCGGATACCTGATCACCTACGTCACGCAGGGCGACCGAATCGAGGCGGGGCTCTCCGGGATCAACGTCTTCGCCGACCTGTTCGGCGGCGACCCCGTCTCGGTGTGGCGCGCGGCGGGCTGGGTGTTCTATAATGCTCACTTCGTCGATCTCAGCGTCCCGTCGCTGATCGGCGCGGCGCAGTCGGTGAACCTCGTGTCACAGGCAGCGGGCGGACTGCTCGGCGTCCTGTTCGTCGTCCCGCCCGTTCTCCTCGCGATTGCGGGTGCCGTCGCCGGGCGGACCGCCGAGGCGGCGACGCCGGCCGACGGCGCGCGGTCCGGAGCGCTCGTCGCCGCCGGATACCTCCCCCTCGCGGTCATCGGGGCGTTCCTGTTCCGCTACCCGGTCGGCGACGGGAGCGTCGCTCCGGACCTCGTCACCGCGGTGCTGCTCGCCGGGGTCGTCTACCCCGTCGCCTTCGGCGCGGTCGGCGGCGCGGTCGCCGGAGTCGTCGAGAACTGAGTCGGTCGTGGGGGACCGTCGGCGTCGCCCGCCTCAGTAGTCCGAGTCCACGGGCTCGGATCGGTCGCCGTACTCGCGGACCGGGTCGACCGGTTGGCCCCCGTCGGTCTCGGGCGCGACGTAGTCGACGAACGACTCGACGTCGGGCTCGCGGACGCGGACCGTCACGTCGATCTCGCCGAGTTCGTCGGGCTCGCCGACGGCGAAGTTGACGATCCCCTCGAAGGCCGCCTGCTTTTTCAGAGAGAAGGCGAACCCGTCGTCAGTGCGGTTCCGGAGGAAGACGCGGCGCGCGGTGTCGAGGATCTCCTGTTCGTGGAGGACGTCGGAGAACGCGTCGAGGGAGTGCGACTCGGCGACGAACCGGCCGTCCTCGTGGACCGGCTCCGCGTTCGGGAACACGTTACACACCGCGTCGGCGACCCGGTTCGTCACCTCCGTGTCGCGGACCGGCACCTCGATCCGGACGTCGACGCTGTAGATCACGCCCCGTCACCCCCGAGGTTCGGCGAGCCGGCCGACTCGGGATCGGTCACAGGCCCGTCGCCGTCGTCCGCCCCGAGCACCTCGCGGACCCGCGCCCGGAACGCGGCGAGGCTGCCGGTGTTGTCGATCTCGGCGTCGGCGCGATCGAGCGTCTCGCCGAGCCCGAGGTCGCGCTCGCGGGCGTCGCGCTCGCGGAGGGACTCGAGGTCGGCGTCCGACACGTCGCGGCCGCGCTCGTCCAGCCGCTCGGCGCGCAGCTCGAACGGCGCGCGGATCGCGACGAGTGTGAACTCGTCGCCGAACGCCTCGCGGAAGCGCGCCAACTCGACGGTCGAGCGCAGCCCGTCGATCAAGACGGTGGCGTCCTCGCGGTCGCTGTCGGCGGCCGCCTCGCGGATCCGGGGGAGGGTGCGCGCGGCGATGGCGTCGTCGCCCTCCTCCTCGCGGAGCGCACACGCGATCCGGCCGTGGTGTTCGGCCGGGTCGAGCCCCCGACGGCGACACTCGGCGCGGATCACGTCGCCCATCACGACGACGGGGATTCCGACGTCCGCGGCCACGGTCGCCGCCTCCCCCTTCCCGCTGCCGGGGAGACCGACGGTTCCGATGACGTGCATTACCAGACGCTACTCCGCTCGCGGCCTTAGGTCTGCTGTTGGCCCGCGGCGGTCCGGGGCAAACCGCGGGCGTTTTTTACGCCGGGGCGACGACGAGACTGTGAGGGCACATAGCTCAGCCCGGATAGAGCGTCGGACTTCTAATCCGACGGTCGTGGGTTCGAATCCCACTGTGCCCGTACAGCGAGGAGCGAACCGGCACGCAGGGGATTCGAACCCTATCAGTCGCGCGCAGCGAACGGTGCGAGGGGCGAGCGAAGCGAGCCCCTCGATATGCGAGCGGCGAAGCCGCGAGCAGTGAGCGAACACGTCTGATGTTGGTTCGAATCCCACTGTGCCCGTCCCGACATCCTCCCCCTGGAGATGTCTATTTTGTATTTCCAAATATTGGTGTCACGGCGTCTGCGAGATCAACTAACCAAGATCCAAATTGGGATATCAGGCTATCATGTGTCTTGTCTTTTAAACCATTTTTCCGTGCCTTATCCAGATTTCTGCTACATTGGTGGTGCAATCACGAATTCGCATCTTTTGTTCTTCTGACAGTGGAGACAAACCCTTATAGTCACTTCCTAGCCATACCCGTCGCATCATCTCATCATCACCCTCTTCAGGGAAGCGTTGATAGATATCTTCAAATTCACTGTGTAAATAGTCCTCCTCAGACAGCCCTTCCCTATCTGCGTCAACAGCTCCCAATCGAAAAGCACTCAGATCAGATAGTTCTTCGTAAGAATACTTCTCCTCTAACTTACCCAATCTCTCATCCAGATACTCTTCATTGCTTGTTAGCTCCAAGGTGTCGTGAACTAGTTCTTCAGACCGATTCTTCTGCTTCTCTCTCTCATCCATATTCGTGCTACAAATGTGATTAATAAATGATTTATGACCAATCACCTCTGTTGAGAGTTTCTCAACTAACAATTGAGGATGTCGAATGAATGACGGACACTGCCTGATGGAGCCGAACAATTCGAAGGAGAGTCGCAGAAGTGAGCCACCAATAAAAGGGAACGACCCTCAGTCCGCCACGCTCGGCGTCCCGAGATACTTCTCGTTCAGCTCGTACTCGCCGTCCTCGCCTTCGACCAGATACTCGCCGTAGTAGGGCACCCGATTGGCGACCACTTCCTCGAACGTCTCCGCGATCTCCGAGCGCGTCATCTCGCCCATCGACCGGAGGTCGTCGTTGCGGTTGAGACAGCCTTTTAAATATCCCTCGTGGGTGACGCGGACGCGGCCGCAGTTGGCGCAAAACTCCTCGTTTTCGACGGGGTCGACGATCTCGACCATGCCGCCGCCCTCGCCGGCGGCGTCCTCGCCGACGAAGTACCGCTTCCGGTCGTGCATCTCGCGGTGTTCGACCCGGTCGGCCCGGTCGGCGAGCCAGTCGTGGACGCGCCCGATGTCGATGTTCCACTCGGGCCTGCCGGTGAGCTCCGGCATGTACTCGATGAGCTGGAGCTGAAGCCCCTCGTTTGCGGCGACGTGGTCGACCATCTCCTCGACGTAGCCCGCGGTGTGCGTGAACACGACCATGTTGAGCTTCACCGGGTCGAGCCCGGCGTCGACGGCGGCCGTGACCCCCTCTAACACCTGCTCGTAGGCCCCGGAGTTCGTCACCGCAGCGAAGTCGTCCGGGTCGAGCGCGTCCTGCGAGACGTTGACGCGGTCGAGTCCGGCCGCCTTCAGGTCCGCGGCGCGTCCGGGGAGGAAGGTGCCGTTCGTCGTCATCGACACCTCCATCGAGTCGGGCGTGCGCTCGATGATCTCCGCTAAGTCCTGACGGAGCATCGGCTCGCCGCCGGTGAATTTCACCGCGTCGACGCCGTACCCCGCGACGACCTCCAGAAAGCGCACCACGTCGTCGGCGCTCATCTCCGACTCGCTCGGCTCCATCGGGCCGCGCGTGTCGCCTAACCCCTCGTTGTGACAGTAGACGCAGTCGAAGTTACACCGGTCGGTGAGCGAGACCCGCACCCCCGTCACCGCCCGTCCGAAGTCGTCCGCGAGTGGGCCGGCCATACGAGAGGGAAGCGACTACGCGCGCTTAAATATCCGGGTCGAACGTGTAAGTCCGTAATGCTCTGTGGTTACGTCGCGGCCGAGTCCACGCCGGGCGACCGGTCACGATCCCGGACCCGCCTCCCTCACAGCGACGCGCGAAGCCCGTCGGTCGCGACGCGCACCTCGCCGTCGAACCCCGCCTCGCGGACGCTCTCTTCCATCTCGCGCTCGCGGCCGCCGGTGTGCGGGTAGAGGTGCGAGAGGAGCAGCGTCCCGACGTCGGTGCCCGCGAGCGCCTCGCCGAGGCTCGTCGGGTTCGGGTGGTTCGACACGTCCACGTCGTCCGGGAACGAGCAGTCGTGGACGAGGCAGTCCGCGCCGTCCGCGAACCGCGCCATCCCCGCGAACGCCTCGGTGTCGCCCGAGAGGACGAGCGGCCCGGCGGCGGCCTCGGCGTCCGCGCTCGGCGGCGCGAAGCGGTAGGCGAGCCCGTCCATCGAGTGGCGCGTCTCGCGGGCCGCCACCTCGAACCCGGCGGCGGCGAACGGGCGCGCCGCCGACACCTCGCGGACCGCGAGGTCGATCCGCCCGTCGAGGTAGTCGTGAACGCCGAGCAGGCCGTCGACGAGCGACTTCGTGCCCGCCGGGCCGACGACTTCGAGGTGCTCCTCGCCGGCGAGCCAGCGCGCCTTCAGGAGCGGTAAAAGCGCCGCGACGTGGTCGAGGTGGTGATGGGTCAGGAGGACGGTCGAGACGCTCTCGTAACCCGTCTCGGTGCCGGCGAGCCGCTGGAGGACGCCGCTACCGCAGTCGACGAGCAGCGAGCGGTCGCCGTCGGCGAGGAGGTAGCCGGCCTGCGCGCGGTCGGGAGCCGGCATGGCACTGCCGGAGCCTAACACGGTGAGTTCCATGTCGGCCGACGGAGCCGGAGTCACCTAACCGAACCGGCTGCGGCGACGCGGCGCTCCGGGACGCAAGCGACCGCGACGGCGCAGGCTCTGAAACGCCGGCGGCCCCCGCTCGCGCTACTTTATCAGGAACACCGGGACCGACGCGTCGTCGGCGACGCGGTCGGAGACGCTGCCCAGCGACTCGATCCGCTCGCGCGGTGACTTCCCTTCGGGGCTCAACACGATCACGTCGGCCCCGACCTCGTCGGCGTACGCGACGATTTCGACGTCGGGCGTGCCGTGGACGACGTGGGTCGCTGCGTCGAGACCGGCCGTCGTAGCCGCGTCGGCGACCGCGGCGACCGCGGACTCGCCCTGCGACTCGAGATCCGCCACCACCTCGTCGTGGAGGTCGCCCGAGTTCGCGGCCGTGATCCGGCGATCGACGACGTACAGCGCGTGGACCGTCGCGTCGTGGTCTGTCGCCAGCCGTACCGCGTGTTCGAGCGCCCGATCGACCGCCTCGCTCCCGTCCGTCGGCACCAGAATGTCGTCGTACATGCGCGGCCGTTCACTCGCCGGGTATTAATCCTGTGCTATTGTGTCCGACCGACGCGAGGAGTCACTCCGCGCGCCAGCGGCCGCCGACCGCTTCGCGCCGCGTCGTGTGTGCCTCGCCGTCGCGGAAGACGCTGACCCGTCCGGTCTCCTCGCTCAGCGTGACGGTGGCGACGACCTCGGGCCGGACCGACGTCTCCATCGCGCTCATGTGACGCGACCCCATCCACGGCTCGTACTCAACGTCGTCGACGAGGTCCGACTCCCCGCTGCGGGTGCCGAGATCCCGGAACCGGACCATCTGCGACTCGATCTCGCCGTCGACCGCGACGACGATGCCGCCGTCCTGCTCGACGCTCACGGACTCCGCGGCCGCCGCGAGCGCGTCCTCGTCGTCGACGCGCGGGCAGGCGTCGCGCGGCCACCTGTTCTCTCCCATCGGGTCCGCGTACGTGCCGTAGTCGCTGTCGCCGATGACCGCGAAGTACAGCCCGGGGCCTTTCACGTGCGGCTGCTCCCACCCCTCGAAGGAGACGCTGACGTGTTCGGTACAGTACACCAGTCGGTCGACGATCTCGCGCACCCGCTCGTGGTCTCCGTAGCCTATCGCGAGGTCGCTCATCGCGTTTTACCCCCCCGGCTCCGTCGTTCCGTGTGGCGGCCGCCGTCGGTCACAGAGACAGAAAGAACGCCCCGGTATATAAGCGCAACCGAGTCGGCCGGTCTCACGCCCGCCGCCACGCGGCGACCAGCCGCGTGTCGAACCGGTCGGCGCGGGCGAGCCCGACGCCGAAGGCGACGGCGACCGCCGCCGGCAGGAGGTTGCCGAACCAGACGTTGATCGAACCCCAGAGGATCACGAAGCTCACCATGTCGTCGAGCATGAACTCGCAGTCTCGGAGGCGCTCCCGGATCGCCGTCGCCGCGAAGGCGCGGTCGAGCGTGACGACCGCGACGACCGCCGATAGCACCCACCCGGCGTAGTTCGAGAGCGGGACGCCGTAGAACGCGCCGCCGCCGAAGTCCCAGAACCCGAGCGCGACCGCACCGGGGTCTAAGACGACGTCCATCGCGACGACCGCCGGGATCACCGCCGCCAGCCGAACCCACGCGGAGTCGGCGCGGGGGCCGAGTAAGAGCAGACACAGCAGGTACGCGTTCACGACGAGCGGGATGAAGAACACGGGGAGCGCGACGGGGACGCCGCCGAGCATCGGTCCGAGGTCGACCGTGTACGCGAACGCGCCGTACGGCCAGCCGGTCGCGACGCCGACCCACTCGATCAGGTAGGTGTACGCGATCAGCACACCGATCCACCCGACCGCCCGTCGGTCGAGCGTCGGCAGCACGCCCGCGGCGAGCGGCGAGCGCATCACGAGGACGCCGAACAACACGAACCACGGGTGAAACGCGAGCGGCTCCGGCACCCATCCCTCCGCGCTGCCGACGAGCGCGAGCGCACCCACGAGCGGGAAGACGACGGCGATCGTGAACCGGTTCTCGCGGACGATCCGGTCGGCGAGCGCCTCCGTCTCGCGCCGCGTGCCGGGCACGCGCTCCCGGAGCGAGCCGAACCGGGAGGCGGTCGCCCCGGCGGAGACGCTCCCGTCGCCGTCGCTCACGGCAGCACCTCCCAGAGGGGATACACCCGCCAGAGCCCGCCCATCGACAGCAGCGTGCCGACGACCGTGTTCAGCGCGGGGAACCACCAGTACGCCCGGTCGACCGCCACCGACGACCGCGCGACCCACGTCACGAAGACCGGGTACGCGGAAAGCAGCGCGCCGAGGCGGAGGTCGACGAGCGCGAACGCCACCGCGGCGGCGGTCCACGCCGCGAAACAGTAGCCGTACGTCCGCGTCTCGCCGAGCACCGTCGCCGCCGTCCGGATCCCCGCGGCCCTGTCCGGCTCGATGTCGGGAATCGCGGAGAACGTGTGCATGCCCATCGTCCAGAGCCACGCGCCCGCGAGCGCCGCGAGCGGGGGGTGTGCGCCGGCGACCGTCGCGTACGCCGCCGCCCCGGGCAGGGCGTAGAGCCCGTTCGACAGCGAGTCGAGGAACGGCGTCGTCTTGAACCGCGTCGGCGGGGCGCTGTATCCGACCGCCAGGACGAGGAAGCCGAGGAGGTACGGCCACGCGACCCGCGGCGTGATCGCGAGCGTGGCGAGTCCGAGCGCCCCCGAGGCGGCCACCGCGGCGACGACCGGCCAGCTCCCCTGCCAGCGGGCCTCTCGGTCGCCTTTCTTCGGGTTTTCCTCGTCGATGTCGGCGTCGAACACGTCGTTGACGCCGTAGAGGAAGACGTTCGCGGGCACGAGGAAGTACGCCGCCAGCGCGACCGTGACGGGCGTGAACAGCCCGCTCACGTCGCCGATCCCGTAGGTGACGCCGACCGCGACCGGTCCGGCGAGGTACAGCCAGAAGCGCGGTCGCGACAACACGAGCAGGTAGCGGAGCCCCTCGCCGCCGCCCCCGGCGGATCGGTTCGTCTCTGCCACGGCGGACCGGTTCTGGTCGCTCACGGCATCGATCACGCGCCGTCGGTCACCGCCTCCGCGGTCAGCCGTCCGCTGATGAGACACATCGGGACGCCGATACCGGGAGTCGTCGTCGAGCCGGTGAAGTAGAGCCCGTCGACCGCGTCGGAGTGGTGCGGCGGCCGCAGCAGCGACGTCTGCGGGAGCGTGTGCGCGAGCCCGAGCGCGCTCCCCGCGTAGCTGTTGTATCGGTCCGCGAAGTCGTCGACCGAGAACGTCTCCTCGACGACGATCCGGTCACGGAGATCGGTGTCGGTGTTCTCTGCGATGTCGTCGAGCACGAGGTCGCGGAACGTCGCGCGGAGCTCCGGCGTGTCCTCGAGGCCGGGCGCGATCGGCACCAGCGCAAAGAGGTTGCTGTGGCCCTCGGGGGCGACCGTGTCGTCGGTCTTCGAGGGGACACAGAGGTAGTACGCCGGGTCGTCGGGCCACGCGGGGTCGTCGAAGATCTGCGCGAAGTGCTCGTCCCAGTCGGTCGGGAGGACGAGCGTGTGGTGGGCGAGCTCGGGCACGTCGCCCTCGACGCCGAGGTACAGCAGGAACGCCGAGGGGGCGTACGTCCGCGACTCCCAGTACTCCTCGGTGTACTGGCGCTTCCGCTCCGGCAGCAGCGCCTGTTCGGTGTGCGCGTAGTCGGCGTCGGAGACGACGAGGTCGGCGAGATATCGGTCGCCGCCGACCGTGTCGACCGCGAAGCCGCCGCGGCGTCCCTCGATGCCCGTGACCTCGGCGTCGGTGACGAACTCGACGCCGAGGTCCTCGGCGAGCTCGACGACGCCGTCGACGACGGCGCCGACCCCCCCGTCGGGGTAGTAGACGCCCATGTTGTAGTCGACGTGGCTCATCAGGTTGTACAGCGCCGGCGTGTTGTACGGCGACCCGCCGAGGAACACGAGCGTGTACTGCATCAGCTGCTGGAGCTTCGGGTGGTCGAAGTAGTCCTCGACGTGGCCCTGCATCTTACCCAAAAGCGAGAGCCCCCACGAGTGCCGCAACACGTCGCGGTCGACGTAGTCGCGCAGCCGCGGGCGGTCCTCGTAGACGAAGTGTTCCATGCCGACCTCGTAGGTGTGTTCCGACTCCGTCAGGTACGCGTCGAAGGCGTCGCCCGCGCCCGGCTCGTACGCCTCGAACAGCTCCCGGTTCGCCTCGCGGTCCGGGAGCACGTCCACCTGGTCGCCGTCCTTCCAGAACACGCGGTAGTGCGGGTCGAGCCGCTCCAGCTCGTAGAACTCGGACGGCTCGCGCCCGAAGTGGCCGAAGAACCGCTCGAACACGTCCGGCATCAGGTACCACGACGGCCCCATATCGAAGCTGAAACCGTCGACCTCCAGCCGGCTCGCGCGACCGCCGAGCTGTTCGTTTTTCTCCAGAAGGGTGACGTCCGCGCCGGCGTCAGCGAGGTAACAGGCCGTCGAGAGGCCGCCGAAGCCGCCGCCTATCACGACGACGGACTGCCCGGCCGCATCGTCAATATCCGCGACAACGTCCATGCTGAACGGTACGAGCGGGACGAATATAAATGCCGGCGAGGCGCGGCCGTCAGGCGTCGGCGACCGCGTCCGCGAGCGCCGCGGTCGCGGCCCGCGGGTCCGCGGCCGCCGTGATCGCGGACAGCACCGCCACCCCGCTCGCGCCGGCCGCGACGACGGACGCCGCGTTGTCCGGGTCGATTCCGCCGATCCCGATCACCGGGATGTCGACCGCGTCGGCCACCGCGGCGACCCGATCGGTTCCGACGCCGTTGTCCGCGTCCGGCACGTCCTTCGAGCCGGTCGCGTAGACGGCACCGACCCCGAGGTAGTCGGCCCCGGCGTCCGCGGCCGCGCGGGCCTCGGCGACCGTCGACGCCGACACCCCGACGATCGCCGACTCGCCCAGCCGGTCGCGGGCGACCGAGACCGGGAGGTCGGACTGTCCGAGGTGGACGCCGTCGGCGTCGACCGCGGCGGCGAGGTCGATCCGGTCGTCGACGACGAGCGGCACGTCCGCCGCCGCGGTCAGCTCGCGGAGCCGACGACCGGTCTCGTACCGCGCCCGCGCCGTCGTTCCCTTGTCGCGGAGCTGGACGACGTCTATCCCGCCGTCGAGCGCCTCCGCGACGACCGTCTCCGTGTCCCGGCCGGCGGACTGGGTCGCGGCCGTGACGAGATACGTCCGCCACTCGTCGATATTCATATGCGATATACTCCGGTGGTCGAAGCATAACGGTTGTGTTCTGCGGCCGACGGAACGGACAGACACAAGCCGGCCCGACCCGTACCGTTCGTGATGAGATCCCGTCTCCGAGCCGGCTTCGACCGCGTCGGCGAGGCCGTCGCGGGCGCGCTCGACCGCGCCGGCGTCATCGACAGCGGGCGGCTCGACGAGACGATGGGACTCGCGTGGCCCCGGATCGTCACCGGGTTCGCGATCATGTCGAAAAACACCGTCGACCTCGCGGTGATCGGGTACGCGATGGGCGTCTCGGCGGTCGCGGGGCTCGGCTACGCGTTCGCCTACTGGCAGCTCGCGAAGTTCGTCTCGATCGGGCTCGCCGGCGGGACCGTCTCGCTCGTCTCGCAGAACTACGGCGGCGACGACCGCGGGCGGGCGGGGCTCGTCGTCAAGCAGTCGCTGATCGTGGCCGCGCTGCTCGTCGCGCCGATCGTCGCGGGATACGTTCTCGGTGCCGATCGGCTGATCGCCGCCGTCGGCGGCGAGGGCGACGCGCTCGCCGCCGGGACCACGTACCTCGTCGTCACGGCGCCCGCGCTCGCCTTCGAGTTTTTCAACATGATCGCGAGCCGCACGTACGCCGGCGTCGGCGACACGCGCACCCCGATGGTCGCGCGGGCGGGCGGCGCGCTGTTGAACGTCGCGCTCACCGTCTGGCTCGTCCTCGGCGCGGGCCTCGGGGTGTTCGGTGCCGGACTCGGCACCGCGGTCTCGATCGCGGCCGTCGCCGCCGTCCTCGCGTGGGGGATGACCGGGCGGTCGTACTTCGGCCGCGGTGCCTCGCCCGTGCCGGTCGGGCGCTCGGGCCCGTGGTTCGACGGCGGGATCGCCCGACAGCTGCTCCGGGTGTCCGCCCCGCTCATCGCCCGCCGGGTGGCGGAGGGGGTCGTCGTCTTCCCCCTCCTGTGGATCGCGTCGTCGTTCGGCGAGGCGACCGTCGCCGCCCTGGAGGTGGGGCGTCGCGTCCGGGCCCTGCTCGGGAGCTTCACCTGGGGCTTTTCGATCGCCGCGAGCACGCTCGTCGGCCAGCGGCTCGGCGCGGGCGAGGAGTCGCTCGCGACCGCGTACGGCCGCGACGTGATCGCGCTGTCTGCGGTGGTCTACGTCCTCGCGTCGGTCGCCGTGGTCCTCGCGGCGCGGCCGATAGCCGGCGTGTTCGTCGACGACCCGGACGCGGTTGGCGCGACCGCGGCGTTCGTCGTCGTCGCCGCGGTGTCCGCGATCCCGCTCGGCGTCGACGGCTCGATCACCGGGTCGCTCCGCGGCGCGGGCGACACCCGGTGGCCGTTCGTCGCGTCGATGATCGGGCTCTACGCCGTCGCGCTCCCCGTCGCGCTCGTCGGGCTGGTCACGCCGCTCGGGGTCGGGGGGCTCTACGTCGCGCTCGTCGCCGAGAAGCTCGTCCCCGCGGGGCTGAACGGCTACCGGTTCCGGTCGAACCGGTGGCAAGCCGTCAGCCGGCGGTACCGTCCGGGCGGCGGCGACGAAGACGCCGCCTGACGGCTCGTCGGTCCGACGGTCCGGGCGACTACTCCTCGTCGGCGACGGCCTCTATCGTCTCGACGCTGCCGGTGAGCTGCCGGTGGACGTACGGCATGTCGATGCCGGCCTCGTCGAACGCCTCCTTGACCGCGGTGACGTACTCGGAGCGCACGCGGACAAAGTCACCGCGGTCGGGGTCGCCGATCCACCACCGCGACTGGAGCCCCACCGCGGAGTCGCCGAGCTCGGTCACCCGGACCGACGGGGCGGGGTCGTCGAGGATCTCGTCGTGCGCCTCGGCCTCCGCGACGACGATGTCGGTCGCCGTCGCGATGTCGTCGTCGTAGCCGATCCCGAAGACGAACTTCTGACGCAGCGTGTCGTAGGCGACGGGGTTCGTCACCGCCTCGTTCGCGAGATCGCCGTTCGGCACCGTGATACGCTCGTTGTCGAACGTCCGAACGCGGGAGACGCGCAGGTCGATCTCCTCGACGCGACCGGCGTTGCCGTCCCACTGGATCCAGTCGCCGACCGCGAACGGTTTGTCTTTCAGGATGAACACGCCGGCGACGAAGTTCCCGAGCAGGTCCTGCGCGGCGAAGCCGACCGCGAGCGCGATGGCACCGCCGAACACCGCGAACGCCGAGAGGAACGCGCCGTAGCCGGCCACGGCGAATCCGATCGCGACCGCGGCGACCCAGACGACGGCGTTGAGCACGTTCGTCCCGAGGCTCAACACCGCCTCGTCGAACCCGCGCGACCGAATAAATCGGCGCACCGCCGGTACGAGCGCGTACTTCCCGACCACGAGCACGACGGCGAACCCGACGACGAACCCGACGACCGCGGTCGCGACCGCCACGAGGTCGACCGCGTCGGTCACCGCACCCAGCTGTGACAGTATCATCGGGTCGGCGTTTGGCAGGCCGTATAAAGAAGCTACTGGCAGCGGCGTCCGTCTCCGGCCTCGGTCCGCCGTGCCGAGGCGATCGGAAGCCGCGGCCGCCGGACGGAGTCACCCCCACGTCCACTGCGAGTCGAGTACGAACCGATAGACGCCGCTGACGAGGATCGCGACCACGTTCGCGAGGAGGTACATCACCTCCCCCCACTCGACGAGCGCGGCGAGCACGCCGAGCTGGATCGGGATCGCGGTACCGCGAACGAGGTTCGTCTTGACGAGCCCGGCGAGGTAGTCGGCGACGCCGGTGTTCTGGCTCGCGCGAAACGTCCACGCGTTGTTGAGCACGTACGAGCAGACGATGGTGATCTCGATGGCCATCGTCGCGCCGACGAGGTAGTTCAGCCCGGCGTAGTCGACGAACAGCCACAACAGCGCGAGCTGGATCCCGGCGGCGAGCGCGCCGACGACGACGAACCGACGGAGCTGGACCGCGACGGGGCCCGCGACCAGGTCCCGGAGTACGGCCCGTACCGTCATCGGTAGCCGAGAGCCTCGAGGCGCGCTTCGAGGTCCGCGTCGACCTCGTCGTCGTCCGTCGCGCCCGCCGCGCCGCGCTCGCGGAGCAGGTCGGCGTGTGCGGCCGCGACCGAGGCGAGCCGGTCGACGACCGCCCGTTCCGTCTCGTCGGGGTCGCCCGCGAGGTTCTCCCGCTGGGCCGGGTCGGAGGGCCGGTGATACAGCTCCGTCGTCTCCGTGTCGACGTTCTCGATGTAGGTCCATTCCGCGTCGCGGGCGCTGACGAGCAGGTCGCCGTCCGCCAGCGACCGCGGGATCGGCTGCTGGGTCACGTCCTCGCCGCGGACCGTGACGGAGACGACCGGGCCGTCGGGGGCGTCGTCGCCCGCGGCGTCCGCGTCGCCGTCCGCGGCGCGCAGGGCCGGAACGAGGGAGTCGCCGTGCCACGCGTCCGGCGGTTCGACGCCGAGCAGGTCGGCGACGGTGGGCGGGATCGCGTCGAGCCCGACGTGGCGGTCGACCCGTCCCCCGTCGATGCCGGGGACGCTTGCGACGAACGGGACGTGGATCAGCTCGTCGTACAGCTTCGGGTAGTGCGCGAGGTGGCCGTGTTCCTGGAACTCCTCGCCGTGGTCGCCGGCGAGCAGCACCGCGGTGTCGTCGGCGACCCCGGCGGCGTCGAGAGCGTCGCACAGCCGTCCGACGCTCGCGTCCACCTGTCGGACCGTCGCCTGGTACAGCGTACGGAGGTCACGGAGGGTCCGGTCGCCGACTTCGAGGCCGAGGCTCGTCCGGGTGTGGGCGTGGAGCATCCGATGGGTGCCGACCAGTCCGTCCGACACCTCGCGGATGTACCGCGGCGCGGGCACGTACGGCGTGTGCGTGTCCATGTAGTGGACCCACAGGAAAAACGGCTCGTCGGTCTCGTCGACGAAGTCGGTCGCGGCGTCCTCGACGTCGAACATGCGGGAGGCGTCGAGGAACGGGCGGTCGTCGGCGTCTCCGCGGAGCTTCGAACCGAGCCGGCGGACCGGCGAGGCCGCGAGCTGGATCCACGCCTCGACCGTCGGGTGGGCGGCGAGGTACCGGCTGTACCGGCTGGACCCGACGCTCGTGACGAACGGCTCGAACTCGTCGAACCCGTCTGGATACCCCCAGTGGTCGGTGAGAAATCCGTTCGCGGCGTTGAACCCGCCGGTCGCGACTCCGGCCTCGGAGAGCGTCTCCGCGAGGGTCTCCGCGCCCGTCACGCCGATGTCGCCGTTTCGGGCGAACACCGGCTCGGACGCCAGAATCGACGGGAACGAGAACGGAGTCCAGTTACCGGTCGCGAACGCGTGGTCGAAGACGGTCCCGTCGTCCGCGAGCCGCTCGATCACCGGGGACCGCCGGGCCGGGTCGTACGGCGAAACGGCGTCGGCCCGCAGCGAGTCGACCGTGACGAGAACGACGTTCGAGACGGGAGCGTCGCTGCTCGGCGAGGGGCCGGACGCGGTCGGCAAGTCGGATGACATGACGTGTGAGACGGCCCCCGCCGGACGCGCCGAGCACAACGGACGCGGGGAACCGCTAATGCACTCTTTCTGGTGGCTGCCACCGGCTTGAGGATTACGGTTCTCGGGCTCTGGGTAGCTATTTCTCGGTCCCGCCCTATCGGTCGACGATGACCGAGAAGGCGACGGGACGACTCATCGACGACGCGCGGCTACCGGCGCCGGTTCCCGACGACGAGATTCCCGCGTCTGTGCCGGGAGTGTCCCGTGCGGTCGAGACGAACGGGGTGACGCTCCACGCCGTCGAGGCCGGCCCCGAGGACGGGGCGCTCCTCGTCTTGCTCCACGGGTTTCCCGAGTTCTGGTACGGCTGGCACGAGACGGTCGTCCCGCTCGCGAACGCCGGCTACCGCGTCGTCGTCCCCGACCAGCGCGGCTACAACCTCTCGGAGACGCCGCCGTCCGTGAGCGACTACCGGATCGACGCGCTCGCCCGCGACGTCGTCGGACTGATCGACGCGTACGGTCGGGAGACGGCCGCGGTCGCCGGCCACGACTGGGGTGCCGCGGTCGCGTGGTGGCTCGCGCTCGGTCACCCGGACCGCGTCTCGGAGCTCGTCGCCGTCAACGTCCCGCACCCGAGCGTCTTCGAGCGTGCGCTCCGGACCGCATGGGACCAGCGGCTCAAGAGCTGGTACATGCTCGCCTTCCAGCTCCCAATCTTCCCCGAGGCGGTCGCGAGCGCCGGAAACTGGCGGCTCGCGGCGCGGGCGCTCCGCGAGACGAGCGCCCCCGGCACCTTCTCCGACGAGGACCTGCGCCGCTATCGGCGCGCCTGGAGCCGCGACGGCGCATTCGAGGCGATGTTGAACTGGTACCGCGCGGCCGGGCGCGACCGGCCCGACGCGCCTCGGACGACGGTGGCGGTCCCGACCCTCGTGATCTGGGGGGCGCGAGACCGGTTTCTCGCGCGGCGGCTCGCCGGCGAGAGCCTCGACCGCTGCGTCGACGGCCGGCTGCTCACGATCGACGACGCGAGCCACTGGGTCGTCCACGAGTACCCGCACCGCGTCGCCGCGGCGATCGCCGACCACGCGGACCCGCTCCCGCCGGGCGCGCGGGAGTAAGCCGCCTCCCCGCGTCGAGAGCCGGACCGCCCGTCGAGAGACAGACCGCTCGTCGACCCGAAGCCGATCGAACGCCGCCCGTGCCGCAACCGTTATATCTGTTCTCCTCGTAAGGACAGATATGAACAAACACTTCGCGGACACCCGGTACTACCTCGGTCGAGCGGCGGAACACGCGGCGGCGGGCGCGAAAGCGGAGCTGGAGCCGGTCACGGAGCGGGTAGCGGGCGCGAAAGCGGAGCTGGAGCCGGTCACGGAGCGGGTAGC
>Ga0207714_1001290_pt1 | contig 16168 bp, 18 predicted proteins | sample PonA232FremontCA_2_FD_187270 | JGI IMG/M metagenome (GOLD analysis project Ga0207714, IMG submission 187270) | Marine sediment microbial community from Fremont, CA, USA - Pond A23 Sediment 2 (SPAdes) | ecosystem: Environmental > Aquatic > Marine > Unclassified | place: USA: Fremont, California... | reverse complement strand
AAGCCGCGAGCGTTCTTCTGCGAACGGAGTGAACAGTAAGAAATCACTCCCCGACCCGAATTGAGCAGACGAGTCACAGCCCGGACCGGCGAGCGGAGCGAGCCGCACGCCCGGACTGTCTCGGCGTGTTCAATTCGGGGAGGGCGACCGTATTTTGCTACCGTTCCTGACCGACGCGAGTTGTGTTTACACTGTATCGCACCGAAAACGCCGAAAAAAGAGCCGTCGCGGACAGCAGTCGGTGAGCGTCAGTCGTCGGCAGGGGTCGCCGAGCCAAGCGAGTCCGACGCGAGATTGCCGATAATCCCCTCGTGGTCCGTGACCCACCGGAGCAGGAGGTACGCGAAGAAGTACTTCGCGCCGATGTCGAGGATGCTGTAGGCCCACGACGTTTGCGTCGTCGTCAGCACGGCAAGCCCCTCGGAGCCGAGTGCCCAGAAGATCGGATAACCGAGCCACAGCGTGACTGTCAGGAGTTTCAGCGTGCCGAAGATCTCGTCGGTGCCGGCCATCTCGGCGTCGGCCGGCCACTCGACGAGCAGGATGTAGAGCACGGCCACGAAGAACGCACAGCTGATGACGTACCAGAACCACCGCAGCAGCACCGACGAGGTCGTCATCGCGGCCGCAAGGCCGGTAATACACATGCCGATGTCGGTGACGACGGCGGTGAAGATCTTCGTCAGGTTCGAGCCCGCAAGCAAGCCGAGCGCGATGAGGATCATCGGTGTCGACAGCGTCCACGTGAGATAGCGACCCCACATGATCAGCACCTCCTCGGAACCGCCACCGGGGTACGGTACACTGATCATACTGACGGTCAGCCCCGAGACCAGCCCCGTGTAGCTGGATATCGAGACCAGCGGCACCATCATCGTCGCCACGAAGATCAGCTGGGCACGCGGATCGTCGACGTTGCGTCCCATATAGATGAACAGAAGAATCGAGAGGCCAGCAAGAGCGATATTCAGCCACAGCGAGGCCGACAGGGACGGATTGCCGGCAATCTGGCCGAACAGCTCAGCTTGCGGCCCGCTTGACAGTACGACGCCTGGTGTCTCGGCTGCTGGTGTTTCAAGCATAGCTCAGTCGATATACGGTACCCAGTGGAATAAACCTGATTGAAGCAAACTGAAGGTTTGTGTTATTCATAGGCATAATCAACAATCAATACTGAAAGATCCGATACTGATGCAACGAGTTACAACAAGCGTCGAGGGAAAGTATCTGATCGTCCGAGAACTACGGTAGGGAGAAGCGCGCAAGGCGGTGAGGGCTGCCGGAAACAGCGAACAGCATCACACCACAGGTCGGTGATTCCTATCTCACAAGCCATTTAGTCGCCGAATACGTCGAGACGGGTATGGACTACGAGGCAACGCTCGACCGGGCGATGGAGGACCTGCCGGATCTCGACGCCAGCGACGACCGGCTGGACGTGCCCGGCGCTCAGGCGCAGAAGGACGGCGCGTTTACACGGCTGACGAATCTCTCGGCCCTCGGCGACGCGCTCAATCGCGACCCCGAACACCTCCACAGCGCGATCCAGCAGGAACTCGGCACCGCCGGCCAGTACGACGACGGCCGCGCGCGCTACAACGGCGAGTTCTCGGCGGCGGATTTCGACGCCGCCATCGACGCCTACATCGCCGAGTACGTCACCTGCTCGGAGTGTGGCCTCCCCGACACCCGGCTGGAGACCGAAAACCGCACCCAGATGCTCCGCTGTGAGGCCTGCGGCGCGTTCCGCCCGGTCACCAAACAGACGGCCGACACCCAGCAGGCCGACCGCCCGGATGTCGAGGAGGGCGAAACCTACACCGTGGAAATCACCGGTACCGGCCGCAAAGGCGACGGCGTCGCCGAGAAAGGCAAGTACACCATCTTCGTTCCCGGCGCGGAGGAGGGCGACGAGGTCGACATCTACATCAAGAACATCAGCGGCACGCTCGCCTTCGCCCGCCTCGCCTGAACAGCGCGTCGTGGGTTCGACAGCCGCTCCAACCGGGTCGGCACCGATGTTTTCAAGCCGCCGGTAACGAATCACGGGATAGTGACCACCGCGGCCGTCGGCTTCGATCTGTTCGGGACGCTCGTCGCCATCGACGACCAGCCGGAGCCAGCGGCCGCCGTCGCCAGCGAACTCGACGCCCGCGGCGTCAGCGTCCCCGACGACTGGGAGGACGCCTACACCGAGTCCCACATCGACGCGCCCAACGGTGCCGAGATTCCGCTGCCGGCCCACGTGAGCGCGGCCCTCGCCAGCCGCGGCGTCGACGCGCCGAACAACGTCACCCGGCAGGCCGTCGTCGCCGCCTTCGACCCGGCCGTCGAAACCCGCGAGGGAGCGGTCGAGGCCGTCGCAGCCGCGGGCGAGGTCGGCCCGGTCGGCCTGCTGTCGAACTGTTCGGTCCCCGAACTCGTCGGCCGGACGCTGGTCCGCTCCGCACTCGACCGCGAGCACTTCGACGCCGTCGTTGCCAGCGTCGCCTGCGGCTGGCGGAAACCCGACGGGCGTGCCTTCGACGCGCTCGCCCGACAGCTCGGCGTCGCGGTCGAGGACTGTCTCGTCGTCGGCGACAGCGAAGCGACCGACGGCGGGATCACCGACCACGGCGGGCGGTTCGTCGACGTGACCGAGACGCCGCTGGCCGACCTTCCGGCGCGACTCACCGAGGAGCAGCGATATCCGTGATGGCCGCCGGCGTCGTCGCGGCGATGGGGCTGGATCGCGCGGTCGGCGAGCCGCCCGAGGCGTTCCACCCGGTCGCGCTGTTCGGCCGGCTGGTCGGCCCACTGGATCGGCCGTGGCAACACCCCCGACTCGTCGGCGGGGTTGCCGCCCTCGTGCTGCCGCTGGTCGCGGCTGTCGCCGTCGCCAGCGCGGTCGGCGTCGCCAGCGCGGTCAGCCCGCTCGCTGGAGCAGCCGTCGCCGCCAGCCTGCTGTTTTCGACGATCAGCCTGCGTCGACTCCGGGCGGCGGCGACCGACGTGATCGACCGCTCGACCGACGACCCCGCGGGCGCACGCGAAGCGTTACTCGCCTTGGCCGGCCGCGAGGCCGACGAGCTGTCGGCCGGCCACGTCCGGAGTGCAGCCGTCGAGAGCACCGCCGAGAACCTCTCGGACGGCTTTGTCGCGCCGCTTGCGGGCTTCGCGGTCGTCGGTATCGTCGCCGGCGAGTTTGGCACCCCACCGGTCGCGCTCGCGGCCGCGACGGCGACCGCCGCGTGGATCAAGGCCGTCAACACGATGGACTCGATGGTCGGCTACCGCTCGAAACCGGTCGGCTGGGGGGCCGCCCGGCTGGATGACCTCGCCATGTGGCTGCCCGCTCGCTTGACCGCCGTCGCTATCGCTGTGGCCGCAACGAACCCCGGCGCGCTGCGCGACGGCTCGCGGTGGGCCGACGCGACGGCGTCGCCGAACGCCGGCTGGCCGATGGCGACGCTGGCGGCCGTTCTCGACGCCCGTCTCGAAAAGCCCGACCACTACACGCTCAACGCCGAAGCCGAGTTGCCGACGGCGGCGACCGCCCACCGCGGCGTCGAAATCGTCACCCGTGCGGGCTGGCTGGCCGCGCTCACGACGGTGGTGGTCGTCGGTGTCTGACAGTATTCGAGGGGTCGGTCGCGCGCTCCGCGGCGCGGTCGGCTTTCTCACCCGGCTGCCGGTCGGCGGCAGCGAGGCCGGCTGGAACGCCTTCCGGCGGGCGACCTACACGTTCCCGCTGGTCGGCTATCTCGTCGGCGGCCTCGCGGGGGGCGTCTTCGTCCTCCCGGTCCAGCCGCCGACGCTCGTCGCGGGCTATCTCGTCGTCCTGTATCTCGTCACGGGGGTCACCCACGCCGACGGGCTGGCCGACCTCGGCGACGCGCTCGCGGTCCACGGCGACGCCGACCGCAAGCGCGCGGTCATGCGGGATTCGGCGACCGGTGTCGGCGGCGCGCTGCTGCTCGGCGTGACGCTATTGGTGCTGGCACTGGGCGCACTGTCGTTCGCGGGCGTCGGCGCGGTGCCGGCCCTCCGGATCGCGGTCGCCGCCGAGGTCGGTGCGAAGCTCGGGATGGCAGTCGTGGTCGGCTACGGCCGGCCGGCCCACGAGGGGCTGGGCTCGCAGCTTGTCGGCGCGGTCGACCACCGCGCGGTCGCGCCCGCCGTCGTCGTCTCGCTGCCGGCCGTGGCGGCCGCGCCAGGCGGGATGGCGCCCGCGCTGCTCGCAGCACTGTTGACGGGCGTCGCCGTCGGCGGGGCGGTGTTGACGTGGGGCCGTCGCACGCTCGGCGGCGTGAGCGGCGACCTCCTCGGCGCGACCAACGAACTCGGTCGGGCAATCGCGCTGCACGTGGGGGTGTCGGTGTGGATTCTGACGTGAGCGCGCTCGTCATGTGTGGCGGCGAGGGCAGCCGCCTCCAGTCGGCAGTCGACACGGAAAAGCCGCTCGTCGAGATCGACGGCGAGCCGATGGTCGGCCGCGTCGTCGGCGCACTCCGGAACAGTCAGGCGACGACGGTCGCGGCGGCGGTCTCACCGGCGACGCCGGCGACGGCCGCGTTTCTCGACGAGCGTGGCGTTCGGCGAATCGAGACGCCTGGCAACGGCTACGTCGCCGACCTCGATGCGGCACTCGACCACCTCGACACGCCGACCGTGACCGTCGCCGCCGACCTCCCGCTGGTGACCGCCGCCCACGTCGACCGCGCGATAGCAGCCGCCGGCGGCGACTCGCTGACCGTCTGCGTGCCGGCCGACCTCGTCTCGGAACTGGGTGGCTGCCCCGAACCGACCATCGAGCACGAGGGGACGACAGCTGTCCCGACCGGCCTCAACGTCGTCGCCAACGGCCCCGACCGGCGGATCGTCCGCCGCGACGAGCGACTCGCGTGCAACGTCAACCGACCCACCGACCTGCGCGCGGCCGAGGCATGGCTCGCAGATGAGTAGGGTGCGTACAGTGAGTGGGGCAGGTAGCTCAAGAACAGATCAAAATATGTTGCTCGCTGGGGTAATTTATTTTACATGATCGAAAATAATATTTTTACGACTAACCGTATATATCGAACTGATGGATTCCGAGGCAGTCGAATCGCTGGGCCGGGTCGCCCACGGCGGAAACACCGATCCGGAGCTGCTGGATTTCAGCGCGAACACGAACCCCCGGGTCCCGTCGGGTGTGGCTGCCGTCTACGAGGCGGCGCTGTCGGCCGCCAAGGCGTACCCCGCCGACGACTACTGCGAGTTCCGTGCAGCCGCGGCCGACTACGTCGGCGTGACGGGGACAGAGATCGTGCCGACGGCCGGCTCGCTGTCCGGGATGCGGCTGCTGTTCTCGGTCGTGCTCGGCGAGGGCGATACCGTCGCCGTCCCCGCGCCGAGTTTCAGCGAGTACGCCCGCGAGGTGCGGCTGCAGGGTGCCGAACCGCGGTTCGTCGATCACGACGCGATCCTCGATGTCGACCCCGCGGCCCACGAGCTGGTTATCGTCTGCAACCCGAACAACCCGACCGGCGGGTGTTACCCGACCGGCGACCTGCTCCAGTTTGCCGAGGCGTGCCACGACGCGGGGACGGTGCTCTGTGTCGACGAGGCCTTTCTCGATTTCACCGACCGATCCACGCTGGCGGGAACGCCGGGTGTCGTCGTCGCGCGCTCGCTGACGAAGATCTTCGGCCTGCCGGGGCTGCGCGCGGGGTTTCTGGTGGCGACCGGCTCGCTGCAGGAACGGCTCGAGACGGTGCGACCGACGTGGGGGCTGAGCACGCCAGCGGCGGCGGTCGGCACCCACTGTCTCGGCGCCACCGAGTTTGTGGAGGACACCCGCGAGCGGGTCGCCGACGAGCGGGCCCGCATGCGGTCGCGGCTCGAACCACGGTTCGATGTTAGCCCGTCGGACGCCCCGTTTCTGCTCTGTCGAACGACCGACCCGGTCGGCGATGTGCTCGAGGAAGCAAAGGAGGGCGGTGTGGTCGTCCGCGATGCGACGACGTTCCGCGGGCTCGACTCCCACATCCGCGTGGCGGTCAAGCGGCCCGAGCAGAACGACCAGTTGCTCGACGCACTCGGCGTCTGACAGCCGGTTGCCGCGACGAGACGCGAGCGAGGCGTCACAGCCGAACACAACTGAGATAGGCGTGGCGTCCAACGGGCGTGTATGACAGATGAGCCAGCGGACCAGTCCAACGCGTCGAGGGCCGGCGACACGCCCGGCGACCAGCCCGCCGCCGACACCCCCTCGCACCGTCGGACGCCGGGCGGCGGCGTTGCCCCCGAGGCCCGCCCGATCGAGCCCGCCGCGCCGGAGGAGTTCGGCCTCGTGCAGGCGTTCTGGGGCGACGGCAAGGGGAAGACGACCGCGGCGATGGGGATGGGCTTCCGGGCGGCGGGCCACGGCTACCGCGTCCACATGCTGCAGTTCATGAAGGGCGGGGCGGACAGCGTCGACGACGTGCGCGGGGAGTACAACGCCATCGCGGCGATGCCCGGCTTTTCCTACGAGAATACGGGCCACTACGGCTGGCACAACATGGCCGACGGCAGCCGCGAGGAGGATCACGAACAGGAAGCCGACGCCGGTCTCGAACGGACGCAAGCCCTTGTCGCCGCCGCAGCAGATGCCGACCTCGAATCGCCGGTTGCCCTCGATAGCGATCCCGAATCGGGTGTCCACATGCTGATTCTCGACGAAATCCTGTATGCCGCCGACCGCGACCTCGTCGCGCCCGACGCAGTGTGTGACCTTATCGAAACCAAACCCGCAAACCTCGAGCTCGTCCTCACCGGCAGCCACGCCGAACCGGCCTATCTCGACGACTACGCCGACCTCATCTCACAGATCAGCAAGGAGAAACACCCGATCGACGCCGGCCAGCGCGCCCGCTCCGGCACCGAATACTGAGATGACCCGCACCGTCCTCGTCGCCGGCACGGCCTCTCACGTCGGCAAGTCGACCGTGGCGGCGGGGCTCTGCCGGCTGCTGGCCGACCGCGGCGTTTCGGTCGCGCCGTTCAAAGCCCAGAACATGAGCAACAACGCCCGGGCGGTGCCGCGCGCACCCGAAACGATGGATGGAGCGGGCGGCGGCGACGCCAGCAACGCCTACGGCGAGATCGGCGTCTCCCAGTACGTTCAGGCCCGCGCCGCTCGCATGTCGCCGACGACCGACTGCAACCCCGTCTTACTCAAACCCCGCGGCGAGGGTGAGTCACAACTCGTCGTCGACGGCGTCGCCGTCGGCCACTACGCGGCCGGCGACTACTACGACGACCACTGGGAGACCGCGCGCGAGGCCGCCGTCGCCGCCCACGACCGCCTCGCCGCCGCCCACGACGTGATCGTCGCCGAGGGCGCGGGCTCGATCGCCGAGATCAACTTCCACGACCGCGATCTCGCCAACGTCGAAACCGCCAGATTTGCCGACTGCGATATCCTGCTCGTCGGCGACATCGAGCGCGGCGGGGTCTTCGCGTCGCTCGTGGGCACACTCCGGCTCATGCCCGACGACCTCCGCGAACAGGTCGTCGGCGTCGTTATTACGAAGTTTCGCGGCGACCGCGCGCTGCTCGACGACGGGATCGACGCCTTCGAGGAGCGAACCGGAATCGACGTGGTCGGCGTCCTCCCGTACGACGATCCGGGGCTTCCCGAGGAGGACAGCGTCGGTCTACCGGCGACCGACGCCCGCGCGGTTCGCGGCGACGACGACGGCGTCGCTCCCGAGCGGTCGGTGACGGTCGCGGTCCCGCGGCTCCCCCGCATCTCGAATGCGACCGATCTCGAACCGCTGGCCGCGACGCCGGGGGTTCGGGTCGCCTACCGCCCGCTCGACGGTTCGCTGACCGACGCCGACGCGGTCGTGATTCCGGGCACGAAGAACACGGTCGACGACCTGCTGGCGATCACCGAAGCCGGCTTCGACGACGAACTCCGGGGGTTCGACGGGCCGATCGTCGGCCTCTGTGGCGGTTACCAGATCCTTGGCGAACGGATCACGAACGCCGAGATCGAGGGAACCGAGGTCGACGACGCGGCGGCGACGGTCTCGGGTGTGGGGCTGTTGCCCGTGACGACGACGTTCAGCGAGGCGAAACAGGTCGTCGACACGACGCTCACGCTCGAGGGGGTGGGACCGCTGTCGGGGGCGGCCGGATCGGTGTCGGGGTACGAGATTCACATGGGCACCACCGAGGCAACCGAACCGGTCGACACCCCCTTTGGGCGTGACGGCGAGGCGACAGCCGCCCTCGGCGCGCGCGACGGCGACGTGACGGGCTGTTATCTCCACGGTCTCTTCGAGAACGACGCCGCACGCGAGGCGTTCGTGACAGCAGCGTTCGAGGCGGCCGACCGGGAGCCGCCGGGCGCGTCGACACCGGACGAATCGCCGTACGAGCAGGCCGCGGCGCTGGTGGCCGACCACTGTGCGCTCGGCTGGCTGGTTCGCGACTAGCTGTGCTGTCCGCCCTCGACAGCCAACGCTAAGACCGATCGGAGACGACACGTGGTGTGAGCGTCTTCTCGCTGCTCCGGCTGCGAACGCCCGCCGATTTCGCCGACTGGTATCGCATCGGCGCGGCGTACGTCGAGCGCGTCGCCGAGGGGATGGGGTTCGACACCGGCGAGTTCGTCGACTACGAGGCCGGCGTCGACGCGATGCGGTCTGGGCGGCCGGCGAGTGAGATCGATCCCGCGATCCGGCGGTCGATCGCGGCCGACCTGCTGGCCGACGCCGTCTTCTCGGAGCCGTTCTGCGAGTGGCTGCCGCTATGGTACGAACTCGGGTTGCTCGGGCCGGTGCGATACGGCGAGTATCGACTCCGGCAGGTTGCTGCGACGTACGGCGACGGCCTGTCGATCTCGGTGCCGCGGTTCAGCCGACCCGGGGACGTGCTGGTCGACGGGCAACCGGCCCCGAGGCACGTCTCCGGGTTCGGCGAGCGGTTCGTGCTGGCGGACGCGCTGCTGCATCTCGACTGGTTCGTCCACGTCGCCCGCGAGTCCGGGATCGCGGTCCCACAGCCGCTGGTCGCACAGACCCGCGAGGAGAGCCTCGCCTACTACACCGGCCGCCGGGAGTCGCTCTCGCCGCGCGTCCGCGAGTTCCAGGCCCTGCTGTTTACCGACGACGCGTGGGTGCGCGAGATCGACGACTGCTACGGCCTGAACAGCGCGCTGTTTGGCGTCTGGGAACGGCTGCTGGGAGCCGAACGACAGCGACTCGAAACGCGGTCGAGGTGAAACACAGAAACTAGGGCGAACGACCGTGAAAATTGACGGTTTTTCATCTAAGAATCCGTTTTTACGTATGGAGAACAAACTAATATACGCTTATGAGCCACGATACGTACAAACTCACGGAGTCATTTGGTGGCTTCAGCGAGGGTGAAATCCTCGACGTGACAGCCCGGTTCGGCGACTGGCACACCTACACCGCCGAACTCGAACCACGGTCTGAGCCGCGGGCGACGACGCCGAAGGTCGTCATCACCGACGACCCGGCCGGCTTCACCGAGGCCGAGATCCTCGATCCGACCGCACGCATCGGCGACTGGCACGAGTACGACCTGCAGTTCACGCCCGAGGATGGGTCGGACGCGGCAGCCGACGACCGGATCGCGATCACGATGCCCGAGTTCGAGGCGGTCAGCGAGCCGGTGTCGGCCTGACAGCCCATCGAGTAGCCAACGGATCGCTGCCGGGAGCGTCGGTGCGTCTCAACAGCTTTTTATCCGCGCTGGCGGTATCGTGTTGCACTATGGCTGAGGACAAGGCACGATCCACCGGGAGCGCCGGGCGGTTCGGCGCACGGTACGGACGTGTCGCTCGCAAGCGCGTCAAGGAAATCGAGGCGGAAATGGAGGACGCAGAGGTCGACGGCGACAGCGTCACCCGCGTCGGCACCGGTATCTGGGTCAACGAGGAAACCGGCGAGACGTTCACCGGCGGGGCCTACAAACCCAAGACCCCCGGTGGACGGCAGGCCCAGCGGTCGATCCGGGCTGCACTCGCCGACGACGAGGAGTAGGCCACGATGAGCTACAAATGTTCCCGCTGTAAACGCGACGTGACGCTCGACGAGTACGGCGGTATCCGCTGTCCCTACTGCGGGCATCGCGTCCTGCTGAAGGAACGCGGCGGCGATATCAAGGAAGTCAGCGTCAACTGACCCCCGGGCTGTGTCGCCCACGCATTCGACTGTTCTGACGTTTCAGTATCCGACCGCCACGGTCGCCGGTCGGATCGAGGCGAGTATCGCCGTCGAGGTCGGCGCGCTCGACGACGACCGCTCGGCGGCGACGGTGACCCGCGAGGACAGCACCCTCCGGATCACCGTCGAGGCGACCGACCGCGTCGCCCTCCGGGCGGGGATCAACAGCTGGTGTCGGTACGTCGAGACCGCCGAGAGGGTTGCCGGCGGGGTCGCCGGCCGACAGCCCACCGAGTGATCGCCAGTGACCGCCCCCGGCCGACGGCTCATCGGGTGGCCGCCAGCGACAGCCCCGACCGGCAGACCGCCGAGCAACCGCCGACGAGAGCGTGGTTTCGGCGGGTCGATACCGCCGCCGTCGGTCGAAAGATCGGTGCAGATGAATTGCATGGCTTTTTCCATGTGGCGACCATCTCAACGCGTATGCAGGGTAATCTACCGCCGGAAGCCCAGGACAAGCTCGAAACACTGCAGGATCTGCAGGAGACGGCCCAAGAGGTCGCCGAGCAGAAACAGGGCGCCGAGACCGCGCTCTCCGAGGCCGAGACCGCGCTCGAAGCCCTCGAAGATGTCGACGACGGAACACAGATGTACCGCGAGGTTGGCGAACTCCTCATCGAGACCGACCACGACGACGCCACCGAACAGCTCGAAGAGAAGATCGACAGTCTCGAGGTTCGTGTCGAGCAGCTCGGCAAACAGGAGACCAAGGTGCAGGACAAGTTCGAGAGTCTGCAGGACGAACTGCAGGAGATGCTCGGCGGTGCCGGCGGGCCGCAGGGTCCGGCCGGTCCGGGCGGCGCCGGCGGCGCGTAGATGAGCGACGAGCCGAGCGACGACACGGTCGTCGAAACGGCGGCCGAGGCCGCCGAAGGCCTCGTTCTCTCTCGGCTGCAGAACTCCTCGATAACCGATCTCGATATCACGGTTAGCTTCGAGGATGGGGTCCTCGATCTCGACGTGTATCTGAACACGAGCGACGACGCCGAGGCCGACGCCGACGCGGTCGTCGAGGAAGCCATCGACGCCGCGGAGTCGGCCGTCGACGACCTGTTCGAGTAACCGCCCGGCGCTCTGTTTTCTGTGGGGCGGTCGCCTCAGGCCGGACGGCAAATAACCACGCTATCGACGACGACGTACTCCCCAGCGTCGTCGCCGGGGTGGTATCGCTTTCGTAACGGTGACGCTGTGCGAAGGTCGGTGTCGCCAACAGCGGTCGGTAACGCGACTGTCTGGCGGTCGTCGCTGAAGTTGAGCACGACGAGCAGGCGGTCGTCGCCGTCGTCGCGGGCGAACGCAACGACGCGGCTGGGGTCGTCGTCGATCCTGATGGTTGCTGATTCAGACTCGTCTGCCGTACCTGCGGTGTCGGCATCGACTGGTTCAGTCGTCGCTCCGTCGCCCTCGCCGTCGGTCGTCGGTTCGTCAACATCGGCGTCGGTCGTCGAATCGTCAACAACGGCATCGGTCGGCTGTGCGTCAACATTGCCGTCAGCCAGCGATTCGTCCGCGTCGCTGGCTGGTCGGTCGTCGCCTTCGGTCGTTTCTAACCCTGTAGCGGTGTCGACAACGCCGACCGAGCACGGCTCGACAGCACCGGTTGTGAGCACGGGATACTCGTCGCGGAGCTGCGACAGCGAGCGGTGGAACTCGGTGAGTTCGGTGTCGCCGTCGTACCACTTCATCGGGCCGCGCTGGCTGGTCATCCCGCGTTCCTGCCCGTAGTAGACCAGCGGCGCGCCGGGCACGGTGAACGTCGCGGCCGCCGCCGCACGGAGCGCAGCCTCGCCGCAGTCGTCGAGATAGCGAGTCTCGTCGTGGTTCTCGACGTAGCGGAGGTGGACCGCCGACTCGGGGAACCCCTGCCAGCGGGCGTCCGCGAGGGCGTCGAAGATCGCGCTGGCGGGCTCGGTCCCGTGGCCGACATCGCGGAGGGTACTGTGGAGCGTGCTGTCGTAATGCATCCCGAACTCGCCCTCGTGGAAGCGAGGATCGCGGGGGATCGTCTCGTCGAGCATGAGGAAGTCGTCGGGCACGCGCTCCCGTACTTCCTTCCAGAAGCTATGCGGAACGCCCCACGCGATATCACACCGGAAGCCGTCGACAAGGTCGGCCCACTCGTCGACTACCTCGAGCATCCACCCGCGGACGGCCAGCGAGCCGTAGTTCAGGTTCGGGATGCGCTGCCAGTTGAAGTAAAACTCCGGCGCCCCCTCGCGGGCCCAGTCGATCCCGGTGCCGTCCCGGTCCCGTGGGACGCGCTCGTAGTGGTCGGCGTAGGCGTCGACGCCCGCCGAGTGGAGTTGAAACGCGGGGTGATCGCGGGAGGTGTGGTTGATGACGAGATCGAAGACGACCCGAATCCCGGCCTCGTGGCAGCGCTCGACCAGCGACGCGAAGGCGGCGCGGTCACCGAGGTCGTCGGCAGTGCTGAAGTAGTCGGTGATGTGGTAGCCGTGGTCGGTCGGACTCGCTAACACCGGCGTCAGCCAGAGCACGTCGACCGCGAGCGACTGGAGGTATTCGACACGGCGTTCGATCTCCTCGAACGTCGCAGCCAGCGTCTCGCCAGCGAAGGAGCGAACGAAGATTTCGTAGATCGTCGGTGATTCAGCCCACGCCGGCGGTTCGTTCGGACGGTGGATGTCGACGCTGTTGCTCTCGCAACGCACATCGACCGTGTCAGCAATCGAGTGTCGCTCACCGACAGCGACAGCGTGAATCCGGGTTCGCTCGGGCAACTCGTCGACCGGAACCTGGAGCGTACGATCGTCGATTTCGACCGCCGAGTCGGGGACAGCATCGCGGTCATCGACAAAGAATTCGACGACGAGGTCGCCGGGGGCGCACTCGCTGTCGGGGGCGGGCGTCGGGTCGGCTTCGACGACCAGCGTCTCGCGGTCGCCGCCGCTGTCGACCCCTGTTTCGAGTCGGCAGCGCGGCCGACCCGGACCGGGAATCGTCACCGAGTCGTGGACCTGCTGGGTGAGGTCGTCGTTGAAACAGAAGCCGTAGTGGTGGTCGCCCGGCGGGAGTTCGATGTCGAGCACGAACCGGTCGGCCTCGCGGCGCGGGCGGTCGCGGCCGACGAGCTGGTCGTTGAACGAGCCGACGACCGACACCGAGTCGACGACGTCGATGTCGTCCGGCACGTCGTCGAGCGGGAGTTCGAGTTCGACCGCCGTCCGGCAGCCCGGGAACGCGCGAACGCGCTGGGTGTAGCTACCGTCGGGGGCGTCGAGTTCGAACCAGTACGTGCCCGGCGTGTCGGGCGTCACCTCGATGACGGGCTCGTCGTCGACACTGACGCGGCTCTCAGCCGGGGCGTCGACGAGTTGCCACCGGTAAGTCGCGTCGGGATTCGGAGCACGAGGAGCCAGCGTCACCGTCTCGCCAACGGCGACGAAGCGTGGTGGCCCGGGCGCGGACATGTCTGTCCTCTTTCACGGGATCGTCTTGATTGTTGGCGTTCCTGAAAACGTGTGAACAAAAAATACACCAAGGATTAAGACGCCAGCCTGCATGGCGGTAGGTATGCAACTCCGTGACGCACTACACGATTACAAACGTGCGTCTGGCGACGAGACGTTGTTTGCCGGCGAGCGCCGAACCCTCTCCGGCCGCTTCTCCGGCGGTGATCGGCGACTCGTCCACATCGACGATGGGGTGTTACGGGATTTCGGCTATCCGCTCTCCGGGTTGACTGGACTGGTCAGATCGCGGTTCGGTCTCAAGGTCGACGGCGAGAAACACTGGTTCGACGACGAGGCCTCGACCCAGCAGTACCACGCCGGCACCGATCTCGTCGAAACCGTCCACGAGACGCCGGTCGGCGAGGTTACCCAGCTCGATCTCACGCTCGGCGACGCCCACCTCACCGGGTTTCAGACCGAGATCGACCACGCCGAGATCATCGCCTACGTCTCCCTCGCGCCGGACGGCCGCCACAGCCGCGTCGGCCAGCTCCACCACGAGGACGTGATCGAGGTCTACCACGAGGCCGAACACGACTTCCTCGGCAGCGCGACCGGGTTCGCCGGCCTCCGCGGGCAGGTGCCGGCCACCTTCGACGACCTCATCTCCGAGGAGCCGACCGAGTACCCCCGCTCGCCACACGACGGCCGCTACGAGGAGGACCGCCTCAGCGGCGACCTCGTCTGCTGGCTTCCACTCGACGACGGCTGGACGACGCTGATCACGCTGCTGACCGACTGGGAGGACACCGAGCGGAGCGACGCCCTCGACCGGATGGAAACGCTCCGCACGGAGTTCGGCGACCGCGAGGCGATGGTCGATGCGGCAACGGAATCGGCACCGGTCGACGAGAGCAGCGACCTCCCGCTACAGGAGTCAGTCGCCGCCGACGTTCGTGTCCTGTCGCTTTTGACCGGCGATACCGGTCTCCGGATGGCCGGCCCGGATTTCGACCCCTACTACCGCCACTCCGGCGGCTACGGCTACACGTGGTTCCGCGACGACGCCGAGATCGCGCTGTTCGTGCTGGAATCCGACCACAACCTCGACCTCGGCCTCGACGAGTGGCACGCTCGCAGCGCGCGGGCCTACTGTAACACCCAACGCGAGGACGGCAGCTGGCCCCACCGGGTGTGGCCGCACAACGGCGCGCTCGCGCCCGGCTGGGCCAACGCCCGGATCGAAGCCGGCGACGGCGTCGACTACCAGGCCGACCAGACGGGCAGCGTCATCGCCTTCCTCGCCAACTACTACGCCGCCGGCATCGACGACAGCGACCTCGAAAAGCAGGTGATCGACAGCCTCGAGGACGCCGTCGACAGCCTCGACGAGACGCTGCTTGACGACGGCCGCCCGATGGTCTGTCAGAACGCGTGGGAGGACTCCATCGGCCGGTTTACCCACACGACGGCGACGTTCTTGGAGGCCTACAGCGCGCTCGCGGCGACCGACCTCCCGATCGCCGACCACGCCCGCCAGCAAGCCGACCGTGTGTACGACGCCATCGACCACCTCTGGCTGCCCGACCGCGGTATCTACGCGCTTCGCGAGCACGGCGGTGGCGGGCTCGACCGCCGGGCGGATTCGGCGACGCTCGGCCTCGTCGGCGCGCACCTCACCTACGACAAGATCGGCACCGTCGACGAACACCGCCTCGACAAACTCGACTCGCACGTCCACACGATGATCAAGGCGCTCTGGCAGGATCCCGAGGAGAGCGAGGTCGCAGGGCTGTTTCGCTACGAGGGCGACGGCTGGCGGCAGGGCGAGCAGGGCCACGAGAAGATCTGGACCGTCTCGACGGGCTGGGGGGCCAACGCCGCCGCCCAGCTGGCTGCCCTGCTGGCCGACAACGACGACGACCGGGCGGTCGACGCCGCCTCGAAGGCCCGAGAACTGCTTGAACTCGTCCTCCCGGGCGGCGCGCTCTGTGCCGACACCAGCTACCTGCCCGAGCAGTATTTCGACACCGGCGAACCCGACAGCGCGACGCCGCTGGGCTGGCCGCACGCCCTCCGGCTGGCGACGGTGTCGCTGATGGACGACCGCGGCATGCTGTATGCAGCACATAAGGTCGTCGCCGACGACTGATTAACTGACACCTGATTTTACTGCGGCGTCACGCGAACCAACGCTGAATCCCGCGGTTCGACTGTCATCGCCAACGAGCCGTCCGTTTTCCACTCGTTTCCTGTCCAGCAGTCCTGCACGCGATAGCGGTCGCTACCGGTGGGGACATCGGTGTCGGCGACGTGCGTCGAAATCTCTCGGGCGTCGTCGCCGCGGTTGTGGAAGGCGACCGCACCGCCGTCCCGCAGGCGTTTGCTCCAGACTTCATCGCTATCGCCACGGCGGTCCGGCGTCCCCTGCAAACCGAGGGAGTCCTGATCGATGGCGAGCAGCCGCTCGTTGGTCAGCAGATCGCGGTCGAACGCCGACAGCGACGTGAGATCGGTCCCGATCATGAGCGGCGCGGCCAGCAGACACCA
>Ga0207714_1001289_pt1 | contig 16168 bp, 15 predicted proteins | sample PonA232FremontCA_2_FD_187270 | JGI IMG/M metagenome (GOLD analysis project Ga0207714, IMG submission 187270) | Marine sediment microbial community from Fremont, CA, USA - Pond A23 Sediment 2 (SPAdes) | ecosystem: Environmental > Aquatic > Marine > Unclassified | place: USA: Fremont, California... | reverse complement strand
CGGGGACGGCTGCGGCGTCGTCGGCAGCGAGCTTGCCCAGCAGGGCCGCATCGCGCATCTCGTCGAACATCGAGAGGTCGTTGTTCGAGGCCGCACCGTCCGTTCCAAGCGCGAGAGCCGCATTGGCTGCCTCAAGTTCCGCCACCGGGGCCATCCCTGAGGCGAGTTTCATATTCGAGGCCGGGCAGTGGACCACGCTCGATTCGCGCTCTCCCAAAAGCGACACTTCTTCGTCGCTCAGGTGAACGCCGTGGGCGAGGAAGTCCTCGGCTCGAAGCAGGCCCTTCTCGGCGGCGTATTCGAGGGGTCGGACCCCACGCTCGGAGACGATCGGCTCGACCTCTTCTTCCGTCTCGTTGGCGTGGATGTGCAGGGGGACGTCCAGGTCTTTGGCCCCCGCTATCAACTCCTCCAGTGCCGCTTCGTTGACCGTCGTGAGCGAATGGGGCGAAACGGCCGGCTGGATCAGATCGCTTTCCAGTTCTTTGGCCCAGCGGGCGAAATCGAGGCCCGCTTCCACGTCTTCGGCGGCCCCTGCTTCGTCTTTGCCCACGGTGACGACGCCGTGGGAGAGTCGGGCCCGAAGTCCAGCGGACTTCACTGCCTCCGCGACCGTCTCCATCTCGAAGTACATGTCGGCGAAGGCGGTCGTCCCGGAGCGGATCATCTCGAGCAGCCCCAGTTCGGTGCCGGCTCTCACGTCCTCGGGTTCGAGTGCGGCTTCAGCCGGCCAGATGTCCTCCTGCAGCCAGGCGTCCAGGGGTTTGTCGTCGGCGTAACCACGCAATAACGTCATCGCGACGTGGGTGTGGGCGTTCACCAGTCCCGGCATGATCAGCCCACCCGCCGCGGAGAGCGTCCGATCACCGGCCAGGTCCGGCCCGACTGCTCGAATTTCGCCGGTCGCCTGATCGACGAGGACGTCGGCCTCGGTGACCGAGCCGTCGGGATGGAGTACGTGGCCCCCGGTGAGTGCGATCGTCGACATGCCGCCGGCTTTGGGTCCGGGTGCCCTGAATCTGCCGCTCCCGCCCGGTCGGGCGCCCGCGCAGCGATGGAAACGCAAATACGCGCCCCCGACCTACGCCCCGCCAATGCGTATCGCGATACCGAACAAGGGGCGCCTTCACGAGCCAGCGGTCGATCTCCTCGATCGGGCCGGCATCCACGTCGTCGACGGGAAGGATCGACAGCTGTACGCGGAGACGGTCGACCCCGACATCACGATTCTCTTCGCTCGGGCGGCCGACATCCCGGAGTACATCGCCGACGGGGCCGCGGACCTCGGGATTACGGGGTTCGATCAGGCCCAGGAGGCGGACTGTGACGTGGTGAAGCCGCTCCTCGATCTCGAATTCGGCCAGTGCAAGATCGTGGTCGCCGCCCCGGAAGACGGCGAAATCTCGGACATAACCGACCTCGACGGCAAAACGGTGGCCACCGAGTTCCCACACATTACGAAACAGCACTTCGAGGCGGCCGGCGTCGACGCCGAGATCGTCGAAGTCTCGGGGGCGACGGAGCTCACCCCGCACGTGGAGATGGCAGACGCGATCGTCGACATCACGAGCACCGGGACGACCCTCGCTGTCAATCGTTTGGGGATCATCGACGAGGTGCTCGAAAGCTCGGCGCACCTCTTCGCTCACGAGGACGTCCTGAACGACCGCAAGACCTCAGAGATCGACCGGGCCCTCGAATCGGTGCTCTCGGCGGAGGGCCGCCGGTACATCATGCTGAACGCGCCGGAGTCGAATCTCGACCGGATCAAAGAGGTCATTCCGGGGATGGGCGGGCCGACGGTGATGAACATCGACGGCACCGATCAGGTCGCGGTCCACGCGGTCGTGCCCGACGAGGACGTGTTCCGGGCGGTCACGCAACTCAAAGCCGAAGGCGCAACCGACATCCTGGTCACGGAGATCGAGCGGTTGGTCGAGTAATTACTCCAGCAGGCCGAGTTCTTCGAGACGGGAGACGATCTTGTCGACGGCGTGTTCGGCGTCTACTGGCCGTTTGCCGCCCGTGATGACCAGCTTTCCGCTACCGAAGAGCAGGGCGACGACCTCCGGTTCGTCGAGGCGATAGACCAGGCCGGGGAACTGTTCGGGCTCGTACTCGATGTTCTCCAACCCGAGCCCGATAGCGATGGCGTTCAGGTTGAGCTGGCGTCCCAGGTCCGCGCTGGTGACGATGTTCTGGACGACGATTTCGGGGTCGTCTTCGACCTGAATCGAGAGGTCACGGAGCTTGTCGAAGACGATGTGGAGACTCTCGTGGACGTCGTCGGTGCTTTTCGCGCCTGTACAAACGATCTTACCCGACCGGAAGATCAGGGCAGCCGATTTGGGCTCCTGGGTGCGATAGACCAGGCCGGGGAACTGCTCGGGGTCGTAATCGGCCCCCTCGAGGTCCATGGCGACCGACTGAAGATCGAGCTCCTGCCCGATCCCGGTCGAGGCGACCACGTTCTCGATGTTGATGGTTTCCTTGGGATCAGTCATTTCCGTTTTAAGTCTCGTATTTAAGGCTTATAAATATTTGCAGTGGGGAACGGTATGCTGCTTGGCTGATTGGTCGGAATGTCGTCGTATTTGCCGGACCGATACGCTCAGGGGCGTGGGGGTTCACCCCCTTTCCGTGTACCTGCTGGAGTTCGCTGGCGAGGACGACACCTTCGCCGCTGCTGAAGCCCGCGCGGCCGCTACCGACGTTGCCGTCCTCGGTCCTGGAGTTGGAACTGCGCAATCCCTCAGCCTGAAGAAGGCCGCTGACCTGGCGTTCACCCATCGGGCGAGCGAGTTCCTCGACAAGACCACAGCCGATGTAGGCGCCCTCGTTGACCATCTCGAAGCCGCTTCACTGGATCGGGAGGGACCAGTCGCCGTCAGAGCCAGGGACGTGCGAGGGACGGCCGGCGTCGATACCCAAACCGCCGAGCGACGGTTGGGACAGGTCTTCGTGGACCGTGGCTTCGAAATCGACCTTTCGAATCCCGCCCAGACCCTGGTTGCCCTTTTCACGGACGACGTCGGGGTACTCGGCTGGGAGGTAGCCAGTTCCCGGCGCGAGTACGGTGAGCGGGCCCCCACTGATCGTCCGTTCTTCCAGCCCGGTAGCATGGACCCGCTTCTGGCCAGGGCCGTGAACAACCTCGCGGGGGTTGAGGCCGGGGACTTGGTGCTCGATCCGATGTGTGGTACCGGCGGCTTGCTCATCGAGGCGGGGCTCTTGGGCGCCCGCCCGATCGGCATCGACGCCCAGGAGAAGATGGTCCGGGGTGCAGAAACGAACCTCCGGTCCGAACTCGATGGGCCGGTGCTGGTCGCGAGGGGCGACGGGACGGCCCTGCCACTGCCGGATGACAGCGTCGACGCAGTCGTCTTCGACGCCCCCTACGGGCGTCAATCGAAAGTCGAAACCCACGGGCTCGAAGAGTTGGTTCGGGGGGCGCTGCGGGAGGCTCACCGCGTCGCCCCGCGGGCCGTCCTCGTCGCCGACCGGTCCTACGAAAATCTCATTCACGAAGCTGGTTGGAACCTTCTCGAAACCCACGTACGGCCAGTGCACCGTTCGCTTACGCGGTACGTTCACGTTCTCGAGTAAGGTATGGCCCCGTCCTTGACTAAATCAGTGCTCAGCGCCCAGCGGCCAGTCCTCGTCGGCGTCGGGGTCGAGCATCGTCAACAAGTGGCTGAGATGGATGCGGTCACTCGTCCCCTGCACCAGGTCGAACTCGATCCGACCGGCCGCGGTGTGCAATTTCGCTAACCGGTCGCCGTCGTAGCGGGTTCGAGCCGCGTCCATGATCTCTTCGAGCAGTTCCGCGCCGGATCGTCCCTCGTCCACCAGGAGGTCGTCCAGGATCGACCGGGCGTCCTGGAAGGACCCGGATTCGGCGGCCACGAGCATCTCCGTGACTGTGTCGTCCAGGCCGACGTCCTGCAATGGGTCAAGAACGGCCGTGCCCTGCAGTTCCCCGTTTTCCTCGGCGGCGGTCTGGGCGGCGAGAATGGACTTGCGGAGGTTTCCTTCGGCGTAGGAGGCGAGGTAGGACAGTCCCTCCTCGTCGTATGTGACCCCCTCTTCCGTTGCAATCGAGGAAAGCACCTCGATCGTCTCTTCCCGGGTTGGGGCTCGCATCGTGACTGGCACGCATCGCGAACGGATCGGGGCGATGAGCTTGCTCGGTTGTCTGGTGGTCAGCACGAACTGCGTGGCCTCGTAGTACTGCTCCATCACCCGCCGGAGGGCCTGCTGGAAGTCCTCGCGGATCGCCTCGGCGTTGTCCAGCAAAATCGTGTTGTAGGACCCCGAGACTGGGGGATGACTCGCCGATTCGGTAAGCACGTAGTTGATCAAATCGGCTTTCGAGGAGTTGCGCTTGCGCTTTGGCGTGATAAAGCGTCGGAAGCGGGGGTCCTCGCTCAACTCGTTTTTCGTCAACCCGAAGAAATCCGCGACGTTGATCTCGATCAGATCGCCTTCGGGGTCCTCGTGGGCCGCTCTCGCGAGCGCTCGCACCGCTGCTGTCTTTCCCGAGCCCGGCGGTCCGTGTACGACCAGGTTGACCGGGTCCGAGACGGCGTCCTGCAGTCGATCCCGAACGTCCTCCTGCGGGAGGTCCTCGATCGAGGGTGCGTGTCGGTCGATCCAGAGCGGCCCGTCCATCGAGGTGACCTACCCGTTCGGCCGGTAAGAATCGGTCGGTCCGGGGGACTCCGAAGCGGGTATACCGGAACCGGACGAAACCCCGGTATGAGCCTTCGGTTCACCTTTCTGGGGACCAGCGGCGCGATCCCGACGACGGATCGCAACCCCAGTTCGATCTTCTGTCGGCGGTCCGGCGAGGCGTTCCTCTTCGACGTCGGCGAGGGGACCCAGCGCCAGATGATGCGCTTTTCCACCGGCTTCGACGTCGACGCGGTCTTTTTGACCCACGTCCACGGTGATCACGTCCTCGGGCTGCCGGGGCTGATCCAGACCTGGGGCTTCAACGGTCGCGAGGATCCGCTTTTGATCTACACGCCGCGTGGCACCCGCCGGAACGTGATCGATCTGATCCACGCGACCGCCGACTCGCCGGAGTACCCCATTCAAATCGAGGAAGTCGACCCGGGGACGACGATTCGCGAGCGCGAAGAGTACGAGATCAAAACCATCGAAACCGATCACCACGTCTCCGCGGTCGGGTACGCGTTGGTCGAAGCCGACCGGAAAGGTCGATTCGACCGGGAGCGAGCCGAGGAAATCGGGGTCCCGCCGGGGCCGAAGTTTTCACAATTGCACGAGGGAAACCAGGTGGAACTCGAGGACGGGACGGTTGTCGATCCCGACCAGGTCGTCGGTCCGCCCCGTCCGGGTCGGAAAGTCGTGTATTCGGGTGATACGCGACCTATGGAGTCGATCAAAAGTGCAGCAGCGGACGCGGACCTGTTGATTCACGACGCGACCTTCGCCGACGAGAAACTCGACCGGGCCCGCCAGACCGGCCATTCGACGGCCAGGGAAGCGGCTCGACTCGCCCGGGAGGCTGGCGTCAAACAACTCGCGCTCACACACGTTTCGCCGCGATACGCGGGCAATACAGGGGTTCTCCTCTCGGAAGCGCGGGACGCTACTGACGGAGCCGTCTTTCTGGCGGACGACGGGAAAACAGTCGAGGTTCCGTATCCGGAAGAACGTTAGCCAAAGCGGAAGGTCATCCCGGAGCCGTTTGGCGGGTTCTCCCAGATGACGTTGTCGTAGGGGCAGGCCCACCGACAGCTGCCGCATTCGAGACAGTTTTCGTAGGCGATGAGCGGGACGTCCCCTTCGTCGCCTTCGTTGCGCCACACGTTAGCGGGGCACACCGAGACGCAGTCATAGACCTCACAGTCCAGACAGACGTCGTCCTCGAAGACCCCCAGGTGGGAGTCCTCGTGGTCGGTGTACTTGTTGGCGTACAGGCGGTCCTCGATACTCGGTCGCTCGATTTCGGGTGTTTTGGGTTGTGCGCTCATTGGAGGAGTTTGCGATATTTCCAGGCCTTCTTTGCTGCGCCGGTCCAGCCGCCCATTGCCCGGATTACCATGCTCTTAGCCCGCGACGCGTGAGTTTCTTTCGGCTCGTAATCCTGCCGGAAGAACTCTTTTTCGGCCTCTGCCGTAACTTCGGGCAGGACGTTGAACAAAAAGTCCTTCTCGCCGTGGGCGAAGTCGCCGAACCAGTCGTAGTTCTCCAGGTTCTTCAGGACATAGGAGTCCTCGAGACGGTCCGGGTAGCCCTGCAGCGCGTCGGCGTCGGTCCGACCGGCTTCGACGGCTTCCGCGACTGCCTCGCCGGCCAGGTAGCCACTTTCGACGGCCATGTTCGTTCCTTCCAGGTGGATTCCGTTGTTGAGCACGAGACTGGCCGCGTCGCCGACGATGACGGCGCCGTCGTGGGCCAGGTCCGGGACCGCCGAGGCCCCGCCTTCAGGGATGGCCTTGGCCGAGTACTCGACCACGCGGCCGCCCTTGACCAGCGGCGCGACGGCCGGGTGCTCCTTGAAGTCAGAGAGCACTTCGTCCGGCTTGCGGTCGTCCTGGATGGCGTCGGAAATCGTGTAGGCAAGCCCGATCGCCAGGGTCCGCTTGTTCGTGTAGATGAATCCGCCGCCGACGGCGTTCCCGCAGGCGCCCTTCCCGAAGTAGTGATAGGCCGCGCCGTCGTCTTCGCCCAGGCCGAACCGTTCCTGGATGGTCTCACGGCCGTACTTTCGGACCTCCTTGACGCCGATCGCGACTTCGTCGCGGGCGTCCGTTTCCTTGAGGTCCGCAGCCTCCGAGATCAGCGAGTTGCCACCTTCGGCCAGGACCACGACCGGCGCCCGGATCGAGCCGTCGGGCCGGTCGGTCTCGACGCCGACGATCGTCCCGTCCTCGTCACGAACGAGGTCGGTTACCGTCGTCTGAGTGATGACAGTCGCGCCCGCTTCCTCGGCCTGCTCCGCGAACCACTCGTCGAAGTCCCCGCGGAGAACGGTGTAGGTGTCGTTGTGGTGGTCTTCGTGCCACTCGCCTGGCCGCATGGAGATCGCCGTTTCGTCGGTCTCCGACAGCAGGCTGAACTGCTTCTCGCCGACGAACCGTTCGACTGGAGCGTCATCGAAGTCCTCGCCGGTGAGCTCCCGGACGCGGCGGGTGTACATCGTCCCGCCGAAGACGTTTTTCGCGCCGGGGAAGTTCCCGCGTTCGATCACGAGGACCTCGAGGTCCTTCTGGGCCATCGTCAGCGCGGCGGCGCTTCCGGCCAATCCCGCGCCGACGACGATCGCATCGAATTTGTCGTCGTAATTCGGCGTTTCAGTCATGCTTCACCCTCCTTTCTGGCACGAACAGCTTCAGTGAGTGCCGGCAGAATCTCGAACATGTCCCCGACGATGCCGTAGTCGGCGTCGTCGAAGATCGGAGCGTTCGGGTCGTCGTTGATCGCGACGATCGTCTGCGAGTCGTTCATCCCTTCCAGATGCTGGATCGCGCCGCTGATGCCGGCCGCAATGTAGAGGTCCGGTTTGACGGTCTTGCCGGTCTGGCCGACCTGTCTGGCGGCCTCGATCCAGCCCTCTTCGACGGCTTCCCGGGTCGCAGCGACTTCCCCGCCGAGGACCTCGGCGAGGTCTTCGATCGGACCGAAGTTGCCGTCGGTACCGAACCCGCCGGCGACGATCACTTCGGCGTCTGTGATGTCCGTAATGTCTCCGACGACCCGTTCGATCATTCGGGAATGGACGCTGCTCTCGTCCACGCCACACTCGATTTCGACGACCTCGCCCTCCCGATCGGGATCGGGCTCGGCGGCGTCGAAGACCCCCGGGCGAACCGTCGCCATCTGGGGGCGGTGATCGACGCACTTGATCGTCGCCATCGCGTCCCCGCCGAAGGTCGGTCGCTTGGCGAGTAACAGGTGGGTATCCGGTTCGATTTCGAGTTCCGTACAGTCGGCGGTGAGGCCGGCGTAGGTCGGAACCGCCACGCGGCCGGCGAAGTCACGACCAGTGTGGCTCCCGCCGATGAGAACGATGTCCGGCTTTCGCTCCTCGACGAGGATGCGGAACTGCTCCCCGTAAGGACCGGGAAGGTACGGTTCGAAGATCGGATCCTCGACGACGAGGACCTCGTCCGCACCGCGCGTGATGGCTTCATCGGCCAGGTGGGAGACCTCTTCGCCCATGACCAGCGCGATCAGCCGCTCGCCTTTCTCGTCGGCCAGCTCTCGGCCCTTCGCGAGCAGTTCCCAGGAGACCTTCGCGGCCTCGCCGTCGTGTTGCTCGATGAAGACCCACACGTCTTCGTATTCGTCCGTGTCGACTTCTCCAGGCATTTAGATCGCCCCCTCGCTTTCGAGTGCTTCGACGAGATCGTCCACCGAGTCGACCATCTTACGTTTCCGTTCGACCGGATCGGCGGTGTCCATCCCACCGACGGAGGTCGGGGAGGCCGCCAGGCCGACCGACTCCTCGATGCCGAGGTCACTCGCGGAGTACTCCTTGGGTTCGAACTCGGTCTCCGAGAAGATCTTCCGGTGGAGGCCGGCGACCCGCGGTTCGTTCATGCCGAAGCCGACGGCCACGACGACCGGGAGGCTCGCGGCCACTTTCTCGTGGCCGCCTTCGATGTCCCGAATCGCGACCAGTTCGTCGTCTTCGGGCCGTGGCTCCAGGTCTTCGACGTAGGTGAGCTGGGACCAGTCGTTGTGGGCCGCGATCCCTGGCGGGACCTGGCCCGTGGAGGAGTCCGTACTCTCTTCGCCGGCGATCACGACGTCGGCGTCGAGTTCCTCGGCGATAGCAGCGAGCGCCAGGCTGGTCGGCCAGGTGTCACTGCCGCCGAAGGCCCGATCGGTGAGCAGGACCCCGTCGTCGGCCCCCAGACCGACGGCGGTTTCCAGGACTGCCTTGGCGAAGGGCGGCCCCATCGTGACGGCGGTCACCGTTCCGCCGACCTCCTCTTTCAGTTTCAGCGCCGCCTCGATTGCGTTGTAATCGGGTTTGTTGAGGACGGCCTCGGCGTCGGAGCGATTCAGCGTTCCGGTGTCCGGGTCGATCGAGACGTCGTCAGCGTCGGGTACTTGTTTGACGCCCACGACGATGTTCCATTCCTGTGACATATGCGTATCGATGGTGGCAGACCGGCTTCACGATTCGATGTCTATCCCCGTGGTAACGGCCGGACGAGTCGATTTACGAGTCGTTCGTCGACCGACCGACCAGTCGCGCGCCGGTTTCCGTGCACCAGTGTTGGCAGTTTTTGCGGCCCCGGGCTATGAATCCACCCCTTTTTCCCGACGAGCGGCAGTGTGTCCTTCGCACAAGGCTCTTCAGGCTATTTCCGCTCCCCGGAACGAGCTTATTTGCCTCGCTACCTTACGGGCCGCCGTGACCACCCGGACCGAAGCTCTGGACGCGCTGGTCTACGGCGTCGACGTGCAAAGCGGGGACGTGCGAGGGGACACCCCGTCGTTTGCGCTCTGTGTTCTGGATGGCGAGTCCATCGAGCGGACGACCGTGACCTATCACAAGTTGCTTCGCCGGATTCAGTCGGAGGAGCCGGACCTCCTTGCGACGGACAACATGTACGAGTTGGCCGCCGACAAGGACGACCTCGTCCGGTTTCTCAAGCGATTGCCCCCGGAAACGAGACTGGTGCAGGTCACGGGGGCCGAGCGGCCTGAACCGCTCTCGCGGGTGGCAAATCGTCACGGCGTGCCCTACGATTCGAATCCGATGGCCGAAGCAGAAGCCACAGCCAGGCTCGCGGCTCGGAACGTGGGACAGGCCGTCAGAGCTTTCGCCGACCGCACGACGGTGAAGGTCTCCCGAGGGCGGTCGATTGGCAAGGGCGGATCGAGCGAGGATCGGTACACCCGACGGATTCATGGCCACGTCAAGACCGAAGCCAGACGCGTGGAATCGGCCCTGGAAGCGGCCGGTCTGGAGTACGAACGGGACGTGACCGAGAAGTACGGTGGCTTTTCGAACGCGATCTTTACCGTCGAGGCTCCGGTGGGCGAAATCCCGGTCTCGGCCGGCCGGTCCGGGGACACGCGGATCGAGATCGAGCCGGTCGAGCGAGACGGGATTGACTTCGAGCCGTTGGTGACCCGGCGCGACCGGGTCTTCGTGGGCATCGACCCTGGGACGACCACGGCGGTGGGGATCGTCGACCTCGACGGCGAGCCCCTCGAAACCTGGAGCAGCCGCACCGCCGACATGGCTGCGGTCATCGAGTGGATCATCGAGCGCGGGCGGCCGGTGTTGGTCGCCGCGGACGTTACCCCGATGCCCGAAACCGTCGAGAAAATCCGCCGGAGCTTCGACGCGGCTGCCTGGACGCCGCCCACCGATCTGCCGGTCGACGAGAAGCTCCATCGAACCCGAGAGGTGCCGACGGAAAACGACCACGAGCGGGACGCCCTGGCGGCGGCGCTGTTCGCTGCCGACGCGTACCGGGACACCATCCAACGGGTCGTCGAGAAAGTGCCCCGGTCGGCCGACCGTGAGGCCGTGGTCGGGGAGGTGATCGCCAAGGAAACGACCGTCGAGGCAGTGCTCGAGGAGCGGAAGACAGGTGAGGCGACTGCTGGAGACGAAGCCGAACCCGAGCCGGACGAGCCGAACCCGGAAAAACGCCGCATTCGAGACCTCGAATCGCAGGTTCGTCGGCTCCAGGACCACGTCGAGGAGCTCAAAGGCCGTCTCGACGAGAAGGATTCGACAATCGAGGAGCTCCAGGAGCGGCTCTCCGAGGCCAAGCGGGAGGAACGGACCGAGGCCCGCTCCCGGCGGGAAGTCTCGAAGCTGCAATGGGAGAACGACCGCCTCGAGGCCGAATTAGAGGACGAACGGCGCGCTCGGGAGGATCTGGAGGGCAAACTCGAGCGGTTGAAGGCACTCTGGAAGCTTGATCACTCGAACTTCGCAGACGTTGACAAGGAGGGCAATCTCACCCCGGTCAAGGTGATCGAGAAGTTCACCGTCGAAGCGATCGAGGACGCTCACGAGGCCTACGGAATCGCCGATGGGGACGTTGTGTATCTCCGTGACGCCTCGGGAGCGGGTCGCCGGACCGCTGAACGGTTGATCGATCACGAGCCGCGGCTGGTCCTCAGGAACGGCGGGATTTCGGACGTCGCCGACCGCCTGCTCTTCGAGCAGAAGATTCCGGTCGCGCCCGCCGAGCAGGTAACGATCCAGGAGGTCGACGAACTGGCCGTCGCAAGGGAAGCCGACGTCGCTGCGGCCATCGAGGACTGGGAGCGCCGGGCCGAGGAACGCCTCCGCTCGCGGAACGCCGAGATGGTTGATCAGCTCATCTCCGAACACCGGGCCGAGCGAAAGGACGCTGACCCGAGCGAACTCCTCGATTCGTAGTCTCGTTCGCTCGCATTTCTCGTCTCAAAGGATCCGTCGCAGCCAGGCCCTTCCAGAAGCCATAACCCCCCGGCACGATTGCGAAAGCGTATGGAACCCTACGACCTCCTGACGCGGAATGTAAAAGAGGTGGTCACGGAGGCGGAACTCGAAGCGGTTGCGGCCGAGCCGTCGGGCAAGCGGGCCTACGTCGGCTACGAGCCCTCAGGCGTTCTCCACCTCGGCCACCTGCTGACCGCGAACAAGCTCATCGACCTGCAGGAGGCCGGGATGGACGTCGTGGTCCTGCTCGCTGACGTCCACGCGTATCTCAACGGGAAGGGCACGTTCGAGGAGATCCAGGAGACTGCCGAGCAAATGCAGGCCCAGTTTCTCGCGTACGGACTCGACCCCGAAAAGACGGAGTTCCGGTACGGCTCGGAGTTCCAGCTCGAGGAGGACTACGTCCTGGACCTGCATGCCCTCGCGGTCGAGACCTCCCTGAACCGCGCACAGCGAGCGATGGCCGAGATCCAGAGCGGCGAGACTGTCACGGTCTCCCACGTCGTCTACCCGCTCATGCAGGCCCTGGACATCGAGTACCTCGATCTGGACCTGGCTGTGGGCGGCATGGACCAGCGCAAGGTCCACATGCTCGCCCGCGAGGGGCTGCCCGAACTGGACTACGAGGTTCGACCGGCGATCCACACCCCAATCCTGGGCGATCTGACGACTGGCGAGGGGAAGATGTCCTCCAGCGAGGGCATCACCATCTCGATGGAAGACTCGACGGCCGACATCGAGGAGAAGGTCAACAGCGCGTTCTGTCCGCCGACTCGCGATCCGGAAGGCGAGAAAGTCAATCCGGTCCTCGAACTCTTCCAGTATCACGTCTTCCCCCGCGTGGAGGAAGTCGTGGTCGAACGACCCGAAAAGTACGGCGGCAATCTTACCTACGAGAGCTACGAATCCCTCGCGACCGACCTGGAATCCGGTGAATTGCATCCCGCAGACGCCAAATCCGCGCTCGCGGCCCACCTCGACGAACTCATCGCGCCCGGCCGAAAGCGGCTGGCCGAACTGCGCGATTGAGTTCGATCCGGTGTGATGGGGTTTAAGCGTTTGTATCATCAATCCAGCACCATGAGCGAGAACGAGCGTGGGCGAAACGACCTCAGGATGCCCGACGAGGACGAACTCTTCGCCGTGGTCGAAAACATGCTCGGAGCGAATCGCGTGAAAGTACGCTGTGAAGACGGCGTCGAACGGACCGCACGCATCCCAGGCCGGATGCAAAAACGCATCTGGATTCGGGAGGACGACGTCGTTTTGGTCGAACCGTGGGACTGGCAGGACGAGAAGGCCGACATTTCGTGGCGCTACGAGAAAAGCGAAGCCGACCAACTCCGCGAGGAAGGTCACATCGGGTGAACGGTGTCTGACGAGTTCGTCGAGTCGGGGGCCGTCGAAGGTGCTGGGGACGAATGGGACACGATCGACGTCGAAGATACGGCCGCCGATGAGATCGCTCGTCGACAGGACCGGGAGTTCTCCGAGTTTCGAAAGCGGCTGAAAAACACCGAGCAGTTCAAAGTCGAGGGCTCGGTTTTCGACGACGCGACGTACGCTGCGCTGTACAAACTCGTCCAGGACGGCCATCTGAAGGCCTTTGGCGGCCCGATTTCGACGGGCAAGGAGGCGAACGTCTACGAGGCCCTCGACGAGGACGACGAGACGGTCGCGGTCAAGGTCTATCTCACCACGACGAGCAACTTCCGGCAGATGAGCGAGTATCTCGAGGGCGATCCGCGCTTCGAGGGCATCCGGGGCTCGACGACCGACGTCGTGATCGCGTGGGTGCGCAAAGAATTCTCGAACCTCCGCCGGGCGAAGAAGGCCGGGGTAGCGGTTCCGGACCCGATCGCCGTGCAGCGAAACGTCCTCGTGATGGAGTACCTGGGCGGCGAGGAACCTGCGCCGACCCTCAACGACGTCACGATCGAGAACCCCGAAACGGCCTTTTCCGTCGTTCGGGAGTACATGCGCCGCCTCCACGAAGCGGGGTTGGTCCACGGCGATCTGAGCGAATACAACCTGGTCGTTCACGACGACCAGATCACGGTCATCGACGTGGGGCAGGCAGTCACCGTGCACCATCCAAACGCCGAGGACTTCCTCGAACGGGACTGTCGAAACGTCGCGAACTTCTTTGGCGACCTCGGCGTGGACGTGACCGCCGACTCCTTGCGGGCCTACCTCGACGCGGAGACCTCGTCGGACGGAGAGGACTGAGCGGGCCGCCGGAGAACCCTTAAACCCCCTGAGTCGCTACTCCAGGACATGCAACACGTGAAGATTCCGACGGAGCGGATCGGGGTCCTCATCGGCGAAGGGGGTGACACCGTCGAGACGATCGAGGAGGCTGCGGAAGTCGAACTCACGATCGATTCGGAAAACGGCGCCGTCAAGATCGAGTCGGTCGGCGATTCGGTCAAAGCCATGACCGCCTCGGACATCGTGGAGGCGATCGGACGGGGGTTCGCGCCGGAAGAGGCCTTGACGCTGCTCGATGACGAACTGCGAATGTTCGACCTGATCGACATCGAGCGAGCGGCCCGGAACGACAACGACCTGCGACGCCAGAAAGGACGCCTGATCGGAGAAGACGGCAGAACTCGGGAACTCATGGAGGAGTTGACGGGCGCAAGCGTAGTCATCTACGGGACGACGATGGGCATCATCGGCTCGCCACGGGAGGTCGAAATCGTCAGGAGCGCTGCAGACATGCTCCTCGATGGCGCCCCACACGGCGCAGTTTACTCGTTCCTCGAACGCAAACGAGTCGAGGAACTCAAAAACGAAGGGATGAGCTACCACGAATACTCCGGCTGAGACGGGGCCTTCCCCGGTTTTACCTAAAGGCCCATGCCATGAGTGTTCATAACACGAAAAGCGGCCGGCTCCCCCTCTTCTGAGGTCTCGGACCAACACATTTATATAGAATAGCAAAACAACTACCTCTCGAACATGGCACAGATGGGTAATCAACCCCTCATCGTTCTCTCCGAGGAGTCCCAGCGGACATCCGGCAAAGACGCACAGTCGATGAACATCACCGCGGGCAAGGCGGTCGCGGAGTCGGTCCGCACCACGCTTGGCCCCAAGGGGATGGACAAGATGCTCGTCGATTCGACGGGCAACGTCGTCGTCACGAACGACGGCGTCACCATCCTCAAGGAAATGGACATCGAGCACCCGGCGGCCAACATGATCGTCGAGGTCGCCGAGACCCAGGAGACCGAGGTCGGTGACGGCACCACGACCGCCGTCATCGTCTCCGGCGAACTCCTCTCCGAAGCCGAGAACCTGCTGGACCAGGACATCCACGCCACCACCCTGGCCCAGGGATACCGACAGGCCGCCGAGAAGGCAAAGGACCTGCTGGAGGACCAGGCCATCGAGATCTCCACCGAGGACACCGAGTACCTCGAGCAGATCGCCGCCACGGCGATGACCGGCAAGGGTGCGGAAACCGCCAAGGACACGCTCTCGACGCTCGTCGTCTCCGCCGTCCAGTCCGTCGCCGACGAGGACGGCATCGACACGGACAACGTCAACGTCGAGAAGGTCGTCGGCGGCTCCATCGACAACTCCGAACTGATCGAGGGCGTCATCGTCGACAAGACCCGCGTCGACGAGAACATGCCCTACGCCGTCGAGGACGCCAACGTGGCCCTCGTCGACGACGGGATCGAGGTCGAGGAGACCGAGGTCGACACCGAAGTCAACGTCACCGACCCCGACCAGCTCGAAGAGTTCCTCGAGCGCGAGGAAGAGCAGCTCCGCGAACTCGTCGACTCGCTCGTCGAGGCCGGCACGGACGTCGTCTTCGCCGACGGCGGCATCGACGACATGGCCCAGCACTTCCTCGCACAGGAAGGTATTCTGGCCATCCGTCGGGCCAAGTCCGACGACATCACGAGCATCGCCCGCGCGACCGGCGCGACGGCGGTCTCCAACGTCCGGGACATCACGGCCGAGGACCTCGGGCACGCCGGCTCGGTCGCTCAGAAGGACATCGGCGGCGACGAGCGCATCTTCATCGAGGACGTCGAGGACGCGAAGTCCGTCACGCTGATCCTCCGCGGCGGCACCGAACACGTCGTCGACGAGGTCGAGCGAGCCATCGAGGACTCGCTGCACGTGGTCCGGGTCACGCTCGAGGACGGCAAGGTCGTCCCCGGCGGCGGCTCGCCGGAAACCCAGCTCGCCCTGGAGCTCCGTGACTTCGCCGACTCCGTCGGCGGTCGCGAGGCCCTGGCGGTCGAGCACTTCGCCGACGCGCTGGAAGTCGTCCCGCGCACGCTGGCCGAGAACGCGGGTCACGACCCGATCGACTCCCTGGTCGACCTGCGCAGCCAGCACGACGGCGGCGAGACCGGCTCCGGCCTCGACGCCTACACGGGCGACGTGGTCGACATGGAGGGCGAGGGCGTCGTCGAGCCCCTCCGCGTCAAGACCCAGGCCATCGAGTCGGCCACGGAAGCTGCCGTGATGATCCTCCGCATCGACGACGTCATCGCTGCCGGCGACCTGAAGGGCGGCGCCGTCGACGGCGACGATGACGACGACATGCCCGCTGGCGGCCCCGGCGGTCCCGGTGGCATGGGCGGCGGCATGGGTGGCGGCATGGGCGGTATGGGCGGTATGGGTGGCATGGGCGGCGCGATGTAGGAGAGGCGAGCGAAGCGAGTCTCTCCAAACAAACGAGCGGGCACAGTTTGCCCGCGAGTAAAG
>Ga0207714_1001288_pt1 | contig 16176 bp, 19 predicted proteins | sample PonA232FremontCA_2_FD_187270 | JGI IMG/M metagenome (GOLD analysis project Ga0207714, IMG submission 187270) | Marine sediment microbial community from Fremont, CA, USA - Pond A23 Sediment 2 (SPAdes) | ecosystem: Environmental > Aquatic > Marine > Unclassified | place: USA: Fremont, California... | reverse complement strand
TAACACAGGGTGACTTTACACAACTTAAGAAAAGATTAAGAGGCCAGGCTGAACATAAAAAAAGAATTACATTATCTTTCAATCCGATACATAAGGCTCATTGGATATATAAGCATTTTTTCAGTATCTGGCAGGATGATGAGCAATTTGTTACTGGCCAAATTGATGGATTGCCTATCAGCATACTAAAAACAACTTATGAAGATAATGAATATCTTACTGAGCAGGATATAGCTAACCTAGAGAATGAATCAGACCAATACTACTATGATGTTTATACTTTAGGTAACTGGGGAGTATTAGGCAATCTTATATTTACTAACTGGAAAACAAAAGACTTGTCGGATAAAATTAAACAATTTGATAATATATTCTATGGTCTAGACTGGGGGTTTTATCCCGATCCTTTTGCATTTGTTAAGATGCACATTGATGAGAAAAGAAATAAAATTTATATATTTGATGAGTTATATTTGTATCAACGTACCAATGATACAGTAATTGAAAAAGTGAAAGAAAAATATGATGGCGGAAGAAGGATAGTAGCTGATAGTGCAGAGCCAAAGAGTGTTAAATACTTCAAGAATAATGGGGTTAGAATAAAAGGCGCTAAGAAAGGGCCAGGAAGTATTGAGTATGGAATAAAGAGATTAAAAGATTATGAAATTATAATTCACAAAGATTGCATTAATACCAAAAATGAATTTAGTTTATATAAGTACAAAGAAAATAAAGATGGTGAAGTTCTACCTACTCCAGTAGATAAGAATAATCACATTATAGATGCTGTTAGATATGCGACAGAAGAACTTGACCAAAGCGGAACATCATTCCTCACCTAAGGAGGTGAATTATTTGCTTACACAATATGAATTAGCTGATGACTTACTTAGTATGAGTTTAACTCAAAATGATATAGCAAATATGCAGATAGCAGAAAATGGTACACCGACAATGGTTGATATTATTGAGGATTTAATAGAAAGTCATGATACTAGTTTTATGCAGCAAGGTGTTAATTATTATTTCAATCGTAATGATATCAAGGACAGGCAAATATATTACTGGAAAAACGGAGAGAAAATAGTTGATGAAACAGCAACTAACAATAGAATCCCACACGGTTGGCATAAGCTGCTAGTTGACCAAAAAGCTAATTATCTTGTAGGAAAGCCAGTAACTTTTAATGCTAAAGAAACATCTGGAAAAGATGAGGAGCAGACTGATACAGAAAGATTTGTTGACTTTATCAATGATATATTAGGAGATCAGTTTAACGATGATTTGTGGGAGTTAACAAAAAATGCTTCTAATAAAGGCGTAGAGTGGCTCCATCCATATATTAATAGTGATGGTGAATTTAACTATGCAGTAATAGATGGTCGGGAAGTTATACCTATTTGGGAGACTTCAAAGCAAAACAAATTGCAGGCTGTTATCCGTTATTATTATATGAATGTCAATGGTGATGAGAGGATTAGAGCTGAATATTGGACGCAGGATAGAAAAGAAATATATCAAGAAAACAATCAAGGAGTATATCAAATAATAGAGGAAGGGCCACACTTTAGGTATAATAATGAAGCTCAAAGTTGGGGTAAAGTACCTTTCGTTGCATTTAAGAACAATGAAGAGATGTTTTCCGACCTTATCAACTACAAAGAACTTATAGATGATTATGATCTTAATGTCTCTGATTTATCTAATGACTTAGCAGAATTACAGGAAGCTATTTGGGTATTAAAAAATTATCAAGGTGAAAGTCTAGAAGAATTCCAGGATAACTTGAGGAAGTATAAAGCACTCAAGACTGATGGAGATGGTGGAGCTGAAACTATTACACTAGACATTCCCATCAAAGCTAAGGATTCGCACTTAGATAGGTTAGAAGAAAATATATATACTTTTGGGCAAGGAGTTAATACTAAGACTGATAAATTCGGCAATTCTCCAAGTGGAATAGCTCTTAAATTTATGTATTCTCTACTTGATCTAAAAGCTGACAAGACAGAGAGAAAATTTAAAAGAGCAATCAAAAAATTTCTTTGGTTTATTGCAGAGTATTTAAGATATAAAGAAAAGCAGGAGTTTAACCCTGATTCTGTTCAGACTACATTCAACAAGTCAATGCTTATCAATGAATCTGAGAAGATAGACTCTGCTAACAAATCCAAAGGTGTTATCAGTGATGAAACATTAGTTGCTAATCATCCTTGGGTTGATGATCCGCAGAAAGAGATGGATCGGCTAGAAGAACAGGAAAATAATGCTGATATTTTTGGAGATAGAATAGCTCAAGAGTTAGGGATTGAAGAAGGTGAAATTTAATGCCTGATTATCAAAATGTATTTAATAATATACAAAGAAAATATAGAAAAGACTTCCTTAAACATATTAAAACTATGGAAGGTGACTTCCAAAAAATCAACGATAAGCTAATGAGAAGGATACAGCAATTATCATATGACTATGCAGCAGCTGATGGAACAATACCTAGTTCAAATTTGAATCAATTTAAAACAGAGCTTAATGCTTTGTCTGACTGGTTTACAAATGAGATGAAAAATTTCCTTGATGATAATATAGAAAAATCGGCACAAATAGCTATAAAAGGACAGGATACAGCTACTGAGTATTATGTTAAGGCGTTAATGGAAGAGGTCCAGCAAGTTGATAAAAAGCTATTATCTCAAGCTTTAAAAGATGGTCAGAATGGAATATTACTTAGAGTTAAGTATGGCCAAGGATTGCCACAGAGCATAAGAGAATATATCTGGAATTTTAGATGGGATGATGGACTTAACCTATCAGAAAGATTATGGAAATTAGATGGAACTATGAAGAAAAATTTACAAACGATTATTGAGCAGTCGGTTAATCAAGGCAAATCAGCTGTTGAGTTTTCTAGAGCAGTTGAAGATTATCTTGATAGACCAGGCAAGCCCTGGAGGACAGATATTAAGCCGGGGCTAGAAGCTGGCGATACAGTAAAAACTTCTGATGGTAGAACTTATACCATTAAACAGCCCAGAGCAACTGTTAAATATAACGCTTTAAGGCTGGCCCGGACAGAGACTAACCAGGCTTATCATAGAGCACAGCAGGTAAGTGATAAAGAAAGTGATGTAGTCAAAGGTACTAAATGGAATTTATCAGCTTCACATCCACAATATCCACCTAGCTATAATTATCGCGGTTATAATGAGATATGTGATTACAGAGCTAAAGCTAATCACCATAATAAGGGAGCTGGCGTCTATCCAGCAGGGGAAACACCTTACGATCATCCTAATGGCTTTTGCTATTTAACTTCTGTTTTAAGAAAGAAAGATGAGCTCATAAATAAATTGAAAGATAAATATGAGTAGGAGGTAACTGATGACAAAACAAGAGTTTAAAGAAATTTTTAATGTAGATGATGAATTCTTTGAGAATTTAAAACAGTTAAAATCTGACTTAAAAGGATTTCATGGCGAAGATGCTTATGATTGGGATAGAACAATGCCATTACCAGAAGGTGATGCAGATGATTAAATATATCATTTCATTTTATTTAGCTTTGATAATTGTTGAGTCAGTATTTGTTTTAGTTGTAGGTAGAGAGCCGAGTAAGTTTGAAGATGTATTGCTTTGGCCTGTTACAAAAGTTTTGAAATTGTTTAATTTAGGTTTAAAAAAGATAATAAGTTATATTTAAACCCTTAGCGGGTGTTTTTTAATGCGAAAAACTGCCCTTTTTTGGTATCCGCAGGGCCTAAAGAACGGAGACTGGAGCTGAGAGCGGACCAGCCTAAAACGCTAAACAGAATATAAGGAGTGAATAATATATGAGTGTAAAAGAATTACTTGGAGAAGAGTTGTTTGGAAAAGTACAGGAAAAGTTGGATGAAGATACTGAGCTAATTGTCAATGATGGTAGTTATGTGCCGAGAGATACTTATAACGATGACAAAGAAAAGCTAAAAACTGAAAAAGAAGCATTGCAGCAACAATTGCAGGAAAGAGATGATCAGATAGAACAGCTTAAAAATGATACTCAAACTTCTGAAGAGCTGCAGCAAAAAATTGAAAAACTTCAGGAAGAAAATGAGCAGACAAAAGAGGAAATGCAGGAAAAATTACAGCAGACTAGGCTTGAATCCGAGATAGAGAAAAAATTACTCAAGGAAAAAGCTAGAAACCCACAGGCAGTTAAAGCATTAATTGATATGGAAGAAATTGAGCTTGAAGATGGAGAAGTTAAAGGGCTTGATGATCAGCTAGAAAACATCAAAGAGTCTGATGATTATCTATTCGGCGAAACTGGCCTTAAAGGTGATGATCATAATGATGGAGATGGGCCAGTTAGAACAGAAGATAAGAATAACCCGTTTAAGGACGGACAGGTTAATTTAACTAAACAGGGGCAGTTAGTGAAAAACGAGCCTGAAAAAGCTGCAAAGTTAATCAAAGCAGCGGGTAAGGACCCTGAAAATTATGGACTATAAAAATTAAAATATAAGGAGAGATAAATTATGGCAGCAACAAGATTATCCGATGTTATTGTACCGGAAGTATTTAACAATTATATGACTCAAGAAACTACAAAGAAATCAGCACTTATCCAGAGTGGTATAGCTCAAAGTGTACCTAATATAAGTGTTCCGGATGGTGGAGAAACTATTAAGATGCCTTTCTGGAATGATATTGATGGAGATCCAGAAGCTATACAGTCTGACTCTGCATTAACTCCACAAAAAATAGATGCAGGAAAAGATATTGCAAGAGTGCTAATGTTTGGTAAAGCGTGGAGTGCAGAAGATTTAGCTGCAGAACTTGCAGGTGACGACCCAATGAGAGCTATTGCATCTAAACTTGCTAATTTTTGGACTACTAATCAGCAAAAAGTTGCAGTTGCTATGCTTAATGGTGTGTTTGCTGACAACGTTAATAATGACGATGGAGATTTAGTATTAGACGTTGCAGAAGGAGATGTTGACACTAATGGAGCTGTAGAGCTTGATGGTGGAATTATCCTTGATGGTGCTCAAAAACTAGGTGATGCAAAAGGTAAACTTACAGCACTTGCAGTTCACTCACAGGTACACACTAACCTACAGAAGAAGCAGTTAATTGAATATTTCCCTGAAAGTGATGTAGATGTAGGTTTTGGTACTTACAATGGCAAAACACTTGTTATAGATGATGGAGTACCAGTTGAAGACGCTGCTACTTCTGGAAAGAAATATACATCATATCTATTTGCACGTGGTGCTTTTGGATATGCAGAAGGGCAGCCTAAGACACCTACTGAAACAGACAGAAATAGTCTAAAAGGTGAAGATATACTTGTTAATAGACGTAAGTGGATTATGCATCCTAGAGGATTCGCATGGCAAGAAGGCGCTGTTGCAAAAGATATGCCTACACTTGCAGAACTTGCTGATCCAACTAATTATGACAGAGTATATCCTAAGAAATTATCTAGAGTTGTAGAGATAGTCACTAATGGATAATTAATAAATTGAGGTCAGGGTTCTGCCCTGGCCTTCTAATATGGAGGTGAATTTATGGGCAGAACTACTTTTTATATGCTCGAACAGGAGCGAAAGCGCAAAGAAGAAAAGGAGAAAGCTGAAAAGAAAAAAGAAATAGATTATGAAGAAGAAGTAAAGCAATACCATAAAGGTGGAGGGTATTATGATATACCTGGAATAGACGAAACTATACACGGCAAAGAAAAAGCTATTGAGATGTTGAAAGAAAGTGATAACTAATGACTGATGAAGAAAAAAGAGCAGCTTATCTTGAGTGGATTAACAATGAAACTGGCCAGGATTATGTAGGTGATGATACATTGCCCGCAGTAATAGATTTAGTATTAGATAAATTAATGTCAATGGATGGTGATGAAGTTAATATTAAATCAAAGAGTCAAGGTGGCAGGTCAGTAACTTTTGAAGAAGGTATGCCGGATAAAATTATACAAATGATTCACTCAGTTCGGAAAGTGAAGTGGGAATAATGAGTAGTTTTCCAACTCAAACTTGTGAGATAAAACGTTATCAAGAAAGCTACACAGACCCAGAAACAGGCCAGTTTGTCGAAGGTGGCTACCAACTCATTGCTACAGTAGAAGCAGACATACAGCCCAAGAGTGGTAGAGTGAGAGCCGCTGAATTACAGACTGAATATGAGAGTGATTATATTGCCTTTGTTGATTTTGATGATATAACTTTTGAGACAGGTTATACAGAAATTAAAAAAGGTGATCATCTATTTGAGCTAAATGGCAAAGAGCATAATATAGTATTTCCTGGAAGATGGTCAGATCATTATGAATTAGAATTGAAGGAGCAATAATATGAGAAGTAGTGATGGAGTTACAGCTGAACTTGAAGGTGTTGAAGAAACTCTTGAAGCTACAAGAAAATTTGTAGAAAAAGAAGAACAGGCTCTTGAAGAAGCTATTGAGTTTTTGCTTAAATCTATGGTCAATTATGTGAAAAATAATGGACCGTGGAAAGATAGAACTGCGAACTTGAGAAACTCGATATCTGCTAATATTGATGAAATGAAAACTTGGGATGCAGATACAGATCCGTCAGTATTGAGAGCAAAAGCTACACAGTTAGAAGAACCTGTTGTAGATGTTCAAGGTGATGACTATGAAGCTGTGTTAAGTGCAGGTATGGAATATGCTATATGGGTTGAACTCAAAAGTGGTTACTGGGTGCTGCAGGGAGCTATTGACAAATTTGAGCCGTTGATAGAACAATACCTGGCCGGTTATCTTGCTGTAGAAAAAATAGACTTAGAGAATATTGCCAGTATTCAATATGCTAAGAAATTTTAGGCAGGTGGTTGAATGGATAAAAATAAATTATTAACACCGATAGTTTTAAGGATAATGAATGATAAAAATGTACCTGATGAAGAAGATTTAGGAGACCTTTTAGGTCTTAATGATAGTGGCTATCTTGATATACCGGTCATTAAAGGGCCACGTAAAATGACAAATGCTGATGAATGCATAACAGTTAATGCTCCATCTGCCCCTAAAGACCCTAACAGCAAAGCATATAATGGCACGATACTTATTAATTATCATTGCCCTAATTATGATGCTGGGAATGCAAGAATGGAAAAAATGGGGCCAGTTGCAGCAAGGATAGAAGAAATAATGGATGATAACACATTAGATATAGAAGGATATAGAAATTATAATTTTGTTGTAGGTGAGCCAATGGGGCCGTTATTTGATTCTGATGATCCAGACGAACATTTCATGAGTATAAGAATTAATTTTGGATTAATAGCAAATTAAAGGAGAGTGAATATATATGGGTAAAGTTAGTCAAAACGTTGATGTCGGACCAGCTCTTGTTACTTATGATACTACAGAGTTGGCGGAGACTAATGGAGACACAACTTTCAATTATGATGTAGAGACAAGCGAGATAAGAACAGAAGAAAGCGGTTTGGTAGATGAAGTTGTAACAGACGAAATGATAGAGGTTACAATACCAATTATAGAAACAGATGTTCAGAGTTTAGGTGATGCCTTCCCTTATCTGAATGTTGTTGAAAGTACCGAAGGAGATAAGAAGCTGACGGTAGGTAGCTTAATTGGTGAAAATTTATCTAATTATGCTCAAGAGTTAACTATACATCCGAAATCTAAAGCAACAGATGACCTAAGCAAAGATATAACTATTTGGTCAGCTTATCCAGTGCCAGGACCTCTTGAGTTTACTTATTCTCGAGACGGACAGCGAATTGCTAATGTTACATTTAGAGCACTTAAAGATGATACCCAAAACGATGGAGAAGAATTCTTTATTATTGGTGACCCATCTATTACAGCTGCTTAATAATTGATGACACAGGCCCTTAATTGGGCCTTTTCTTTTTATAGGAGGTTAATATGTTTAAAAGTAATCTCAAAAGTATAAGGAAAGAAGTTAATGACAGATATACACAGACTACAAGGAGGTTAAGTTATGGCAAAAACATTAGGGAGAATAAAGAAAGTTGATATAGAAATAGTTGAAGATGGTGAGGTTAAAAAAGAGACTATAACAGTATCCAAAGCACCATTAGGCAAATGGAAAAGTTTAACTGATAGTGCAAAAAAGCTGCTTAATTTGCTACCGGAAGTGTTGGAGGAAAAAGGCATAGAAGGAAAAGAGGAATACGAAGCATATTTTGAGCAGATGGGCACTGATGATGTAATTATGTTGCTACCAGATATGTTGGAAGTAGCATTTGATGAAGTTATGAAAATATTAGCTTTAGGCTCTGATCATGATGCTGAATATATGAAAGAAAAAGTAGGATTAGATGAAGCAGTAGAAATATTCGAAACTATTATTGAAGTTAATAATCTTGTTAAGGTTGTGGAAAAGGGAAAAAACTTGATGAATCTCCTGGGCGGGATGACCGGCAGGAGGTAAGTTTTGAAGAAAAGTTTGATAAATTAATTTGGGATATTGTTGATATAACAAAAATGTCGAAAAGAGAAGTATTACAACAAGTTTATCCGGATGAGCTTGAACATATATTTGATAAGAAAAGAGAAAAAGAATTACACAGATACGAAGGATATATGAATCAAATTATGGCAGTCTCAGCCGGTTTTGGCGGCGGAGATAGTGCTAAACAATATGTAGAGGATGTGATGAATCAAATTAAAGAGTTGTCTAATGAAAACAAAGAAGATGAAGTAGATATCAGAGATTCATATGCTGAATTAGAAAAGTTACAAAACAAAGATGAACTCACCTATAAAGATGAAAAACAAATTGTAGAATTAAAGCAAAAAATTGATGAAAAGCTAGATAAAGAAATGAATAAGTTAAGGAACTTAAGAAAATAGCTTGCAGAAAGAAGGTGGTTTTGTGGCAAGCAAACAGCTAGGATCATTATTATATCGCATCAAAAGTAAAAATAGTGATTTTAAACGTGGAATGCGTGAAAATAGACAGGAAATAAGAAAAACTGACAAACAAATGAAGAAAAGTCAGGGAGTAATTAGCAAGTATAGCGAAGGCTTCAAAAAAGCCGGTATGGCCCTTACAGCTTTCGGTGCTATTGTAACAGGGGTATCATTTAAACTTGCCAAGATGGCTTCTGATGCTAATGAAATACAAAGTCGCTTCAACCATGTTTTCGGTGAAATGAGCAAAGATGCAAATGAGTGGGCAGAAAGTTTTGCTAAAGATTTTGGCCAATCTAGAAGTGAAGTTAAATCTATGATGGCTACATTACAGGATACATTAGTACCAATGGGAGTCGCAGAGGAAAAAGCATTTGAGCTAAACAAAACAATAACACAACTTGCCATTGATATGAGTTCTTTTGCTAATGTACCATTGCAGCAAGCAATGAATGATATACAATCTGCTATCGTTGGTCAGAGCAGGCCCATGAGGAAATATGGTAGTGTCTTAACTCAGACAAGGGTTAAACAATATGCACTTGCAGAAGGTATTGTAGAAACTGATAGAGAACTTACAGAACAGGAAAAAATACTGGCCCGTGTTAGTTTGATGCAGGAAGATATGACAAAAGCTACCGGAGATTATAAGAGAACTCAGGATAGTTTTGCTAATCAGTTGAGAGAAACAAGAAATCAGCTTAAAAATTTAGGTGAGAGTATAGGGGCGAATGTGTTACCTGTATTCCAGGATTTACTTGGTCATGTCAAAGATCTAGTTGGCTGGTTTGATGATCTGCCGGATAAAACGCAGGCAGTTATATCAAAATTTATGGTTTGGTCAGGTATTATTTCTGCAATAGTTGGGCCATTAGCTTTATTAGTAAGTTTCTTACCTCAAATAGCTTCTGGTTTAGCGATGATAAGCGGTGCGGCCGGACCATTCATGGCTGGGGCTGCAATTGTTGGTGGTATTGTAGCACTTAAAAATGCTTTCAGTGATTTAAACGAAAAACAAGAAGAAAATTTAGATAATACTAAAAGTTTGGTTAATGAATATGAAAATTTAGCAAGCAAAGAAAATTTATCCACACAAGAAAAAAGAGATTTGCGTGATATTTCTCAAGATTTAGCTGATTTGTATCCAGAATCAGTTGAAGGCATTAATGATGAAACAGATGCTTATATAATCAACACAGAAGAAATAAGAAAAAATGCTCAAGTTAGAAGTTTACAAGCAATGTCGAAAAATATACAAGATAATATCGATGATATAAAAGAACAAAGAAAAGAACTTAAAAAGGAAAATGAAGAATTAGAAAGATTAGCAGAGGGGTCCAAAGAATTACAGCAAGTTAGAAAAGAAGCTCAAGGTAAGGCTAGAGAAGTTATATACCAAGCTGGCTTTGAAAATATGTTAAGCGAAGATATGACATTAGATGATTATTTACAAATTGGTCAAAATAGTGAATTTCAAAAAAGACTTGAAGAAATGCCAAAAGACTTTCAGTTAATGTGGAAAGAAGCGCTTAACACACTCAAACAAGATTTTGAAAATACTGTAGATCTTGAAGAAGAAATGAAAAATAATGAAGAAAAAATAGCTTCTTTTAATAATGAGTTAGAAGTGGCTCAAAAAAGAGCTACATTACTTGATAAAAGATTAAGCGGGGCTATTAGTCAAAAAGAATTTGAAAAAAGAATGGAAGCGCTTAGAGAAAGTTCTTCTAAAACCAAAGATAGCGATAGTGAAACACCTGGTTGGCTTGATGTAGAAGATAATGGTTCTTCTGATTCTGAAGAAGAAACAGGTAGAAGCTCTGAAGATATAGCATGGGAAGTAATGAAAAAAGGTTATGAGCAAAAAATAGATGAGTTAGAAGGTATGGAAAAAGAATTATTGCAGGCTAGATTGAATGAAAAGGTAGAAAAAAGAGGAGTGGAAAGCAAATTACTCCTACAAGCAATAGAAGAAGAATATCAAGCTAAAAGAGAGCAGATCAGACAAAAATACGCCGATAAAAGAGAAGCGGAAAAGGAAAGAGAAGCTGAAAGAGTTGCCAACATTGAGAAAAACCTTACTGATGAAATAAAACAAAGCAAAATGAGTCAGTACGAATATGAGAAGTGGCAGCTTGAACAGCAACGCAAAAAGTATAAAGATATGGGCGTAGATAAGAAAAAATTAGAAGAATGGTATAATGAGCAATTATATCAGATTGAAGTAGATCATCTTAATAATCTTATCGGTGAACACGATAATTACAAAGAAGAAGTAAAAGACAATGAAGCAGAAATAATGCAGTGGAAATATCAAACTGAACAAATTTCACTTGAGAGATATAAGGAATATCTAAGAAAAAGGCTTAAAAATCTCAAAGAAGATTCTAAAGAATATAGAGAAGTGTATAGAAAATTATATAATCTACCTAGTGAAGGCGGAGGAGATGTAAAACTTAATGGTTTAAAAAAAGTATTCAATAATGTCGGTTATTCAGTAGAGGAAGCTCAAAGTAAATTCCAGAGTTTTAGAAATGAAATGGTTAACGGCTTCATGGACTTAATAGATGGTGCAAAGAGTTTTGATGAAGCTATTAAGGGTATAATAGACAGCTTAGCTAGAATGATAGTTAAAAGGTCTATTGTAGAGCCTTTTGTAGATAAAATATTGACAGGTGGTAGCAGCGGCGGAGACAGCAACGCAAATACAGCAGCATCGCTTATTGACTTTATTACTAGTTTAGGCTCTGCTCATAGCGGAGGGCTTGTTACCGCTAATGGAATAGAGAGTTTTCATAATGGTGGAATGATTGGCTCTGGACCATTAAAACCTAATGAGAAGTTAATTAAAGGCAAAGTTGGAGAAGTTATACTTAACCAGGACCAACAAAAGCAAGTTGCGGAATCACAACAACCTAATCAACCTATTATTATACAAGCTACTGATGCTAAATCCTTCACTGATAGATTAAGAGAAAACAACAGAGAAATAATCAATGCTGCCGGTAGAAATATTCTTGAAAACGGAGCACTAAAGAACATTATTAAGGATTTAAGGTGATAATATGGCATTAGCGAAGTTTGATTTCTCATATAACAGAGCTTGGGAAGATGGCATTAGGTTTAATACTCTTGTAACTAAATTTGAAAGCGGAAAAGAACAGAGAAGGTCTAAGGGTAATCCTAAAAGATTTTTTAAGTTATCATTTGAGAAAGAAACAATAACTGATAATGAAGCGCAACAAATGTGGGATTTTTTTGTGGCTCGAAAAGGGAAATTTGAACCTTTTTATTGGGATTATGAACACGCAGACGACACTGTGGAGGAAGTGAAAGTTAGATTTAATCATGATGATCTAAATAGAAAAGCTTTCATGAATTTGCTATATGAGAATGAATTAGAATTCATAGAAGTATTATAAAGAAGGTGATATTTTGACAAGAACATTGTCGGCAGATATAGAGAGTGAAAAAAATAAAGAATATAACAGACCGGTTGAGTTATATCAGATATTTCTTGATTCGCAGACTCTATATCTTGCTAATTATAATGAAGATATAGAGTTTTTTGACGAAAATGGCAATGCCCAAACATATGAAGCAGCTGCATTATCCAGAGACAACATTAAGATTAGTTCTGATTTGCAGTCTAACAAAATGACAGTAAGGATAGATAATGTTGCCCGTGATATGTCGGCATTTTTGGCATATAATGAATTTCGTGGAAAGAAGTTAAGGCTACTCAAAGTTTTTCTTGATGAATTAGAAAACTATGATGATGCAACTTTACTTTTCGAAGGTGAAATGGATGAGCCTGCCGTTGATGAATATGAGTTATCTCTTACAGTAACGCAAAATATAGACATTAACGATAAGTCTATACCAAGCAGAACTTTTTCTTTAAGGTGCGATTTTGAATTTGGATCAGAAGAGTGTGGAGTAACAAAGCCTACTATTTCTGGAGTAGTTGACTCTGTAGAAAATTACAAGAAATTATATCTCTCAGAGGTTAATGGAGACGAAGCTAACCGCTGGGCTTATGGCCATATAGAAGTAGATGATGAATATAGAGAAATAGTAAGCAGTGGTGATGGTTTTGTTAATATAGATATGCCATTTTCGGAGGACCCGACAGGTAAATCATATAACCTTGAAGCGGGTTGTGATAAGACTTACAGTGTAGAAGATGGCAGTAATACAGAAGTTAATCATGGATGTAGCTATTGGAATAATACAAGTAGATTTGGCGGTTTTCTCTCAATACCAGAAGCACAGGAGGTGGGTAGATAATGTCTGTTCCTTGGTTACAATTTGCATCATTAGCTTGGAGTATATATAGAAAATCAACAAGAGATGAAGGGGAAGAAGAAAGCCCTACCTATTCTCCTGATCCTCTTCAAAATACGAAAAAACAGACACTCCCTGTTCCGGTAATATATGGGCATAATCGTGTGGCAGGAAATATTATTTATCAAGACGTACATTATGAAACACAAGAGGAAGAGACTGTTAGTTCTGTTGATTATCAAGTTGCCCTTTCAGAAGGGCCAGTCAAGGATATACTGAACGTTAATGCAGAAGGAATTCCTTTATCCAGAGTGAGAACTCAAAAAATAAGAGCAAAAGGTGGGTTTTTCTCCGGTTCAGAAACTAAAAAATTTAAAATAACAGAGGAGATGGTGGCCGATTCTCCTATAATATTAAAATGGGAAATAGAAGATAAATGGGGTGCCGGAAATGCCTACATTGATTCTCCGACAACTCATGAATGGAGAGATTGCAATGGTTGTAGTGGAACGATTTCTATTTCTTCAGATGATGACCAATATATAGGAGAGTGGGAATTGTATTCAGCTTCAAATATCATCACAAAATGGGTTCAAGTTGAGCTTTATGAAGAAGATAAACCAGATGGTGATGTAAGAAAAGGGCATTCAAATCAGTCAGCTCATGAGATGAACAACACTGGCCAAACCTTTCCTTATACTTCTTATGTATCTATTAATATAGATGAAACAGACTTTCAACTTATTAGTTCTCCAACAGTTACCTCAGAAGTAGAAGGTAGACTTGTAGAAGTTTGGAATGGAAGCGAGTGGATAGAAGAATATAGTGATAATCCAGCATATATATTACTTGATATAATCACCAATAATCGTTATGGAATGGGGCTAGATAAGAATAATATAGAGCTAGACAGCTTCAAAGATGTTGCTGAGTATTGTGATGAAACGGTTCCAATAGGCGGCCCTAATATATCAGATGTAGAAGAAAAAAGATTCCAATTAGATACGGTACTAGACAAGCAACAACCAGCTAAAGACCAAATTAATGCTATTATGAAAACTTTTAGGGCTCATCTAGTACCGCGACAAGGTAAGCTTGCGTTGAAATTAGATGCTCCAGATGAAGTAGTACAAAACTTCACTGAAGATAATATCATAGAAAGCTCACTGGGTTATTCAAAGCTAAGTAAGAAAGAAAAGCCAAATAAAGTTATAGTTGAGTATATAGATCCAGATGAAAACTGGAGTCGTAACACAGTCGAGTCTACTAATTCAGGAAATATTAAAAAAACAGGCGAAATTAGAGAGAAAAAGCTCCAATTATATGGAATAAAAAGAAGAACTCAAGCTAAAAGAGAAGCTGATTTTTTCAAACGTCAAATTTGGTATTGCGACACATTTACTGAATTTAAAGCAGGTGTCGATAGCATACATTGTCAGCCTGGTGATGTAGTTGCTATTACACATAGCCTTCCCGGATGGGTAGAAAAGAAATTCCGCATCATAGATATACAAGAAGCTCAAAATGAAGAAATGACTATTACAGCTCAAGAATATAACGAGTCTATATATTCCGATACGGATGTAGAGTTTGATTATCCGCAAAGACCAGAATTACCAAATCCAAACGAGCCACCACCTTCTGTTGAAAATCTTAGTCTAATTGAAGGAAACAAGGTGCTAGGAGATGGGACCTGGATTCCTAGAATTGAAATTAGTTTCGATAAACCTCAAAACTTATTTTGGGAGCGAGCTATTATCTATCTTAGTGATGATGATGGAGCGAACTGGGAAGAAATTAAGAAAGTTGAAGGGACTAGCACTAAAATAGAAGTTGAACCAGCTACCTATAAAATTAAAGTCCAATCAGAAAACAGATTAGGAATTAAGGAAGATTTTGGCCTCGCTGCTACTAGCAAAATTACTATTACAGGAAAAACTGAAAATCCTTCCCCAATTGAGTTTGACCAAATATACTGGGGTTCGGACAGTATTAAATTAACTTGGTATCCTCATCCTGATGATGACTTTGATGAATATGAAGTTAGATTAGACGATACCTTTGGTAGTGACTATTAAATATATAAAAGGAGTGTATATAAATGGCAAACTTAAGTAATTATTTTGAAGAACAAATATTAACAGAGAAATTAGTAAATAGTACAGTATATGTTGGTCTAATAAGTGATACAGCAACAGATGCTGATTTAGAAAGTGGAGATTTAACAAATGAAATTACAGCTTACACAGGAGATAGAAAATCCATATCTTTTACATCACCTACTCAAGTAAGTGGAAAAGCTACAATAGAAAATGATGCCAATATCGACTTTGAAGATATGCCTGCTGAAACAGTAGGATATGCAGTAATAATGGATGCACAAACAGCAGGTAATATATTATATTGGTGTCCTGCTGATAATGTGAAAACTACTAATAGTGGAGATACTTATAGAATACCTAGTGGCGACTTAACATTAGACTTAGATTAGGAGTTGATACAATATGAAAGAAATGTATGAAGTAATATCAGGCAGCCCAAAAACTACTCTTACTAATAATATAGATAATTCTCAAACTACTATTACAGTAGATGACGCTAGTAAGCTACCTTCTGCTCCTAACTATGCAACATTTGGAGCAGATATAGATAAATATGAGGTTATAAAGTATGATGGGAAAAGTGGAAATGACCTTACAGGAATAACTCGCGGAGTAGAAGGTACAGCACAAAGTTTTGATAGTGGTACAGAGGTTGCTAGATATATTACAGCTAGTGATATTAATGATATGCAATATAATTTTTCTGAAATAGGTGTTTCAACATTACCTGTCACTAATTTTTCAGCTGAAAACTTTGATTCTAATGCTAGTTTGAGATTAAATTGGACTAACCCCTCTGATGTAGTAGTAACAGATAATAATACAAATGATGTGATTTTAGCTACTTTTGATAGAGTTGAAATAAGAAGG